>ERZ773173.206-NODE-206-length-74712-cov-5.791594_pt1 | contig 74712 bp, 61 predicted proteins | sample MGYA00580535_ERZ773173 | MGnify/ENA primary metagenome ERZ773173 (study PRJEB29015, sample SAMEA2737856) | human gut metagenome | biome: human gut; feature: human-associated habitat; material: faeces | place: China | collected 2012 ...
GCTCTTGGAAGCTCATCGGCATTCACGATGCCGTGCATTCCGACGATCCGATGGCGATGTTCGGCATGCAGGGTTGCTCGACGGAACCGCACTTCCCGTTTGGTCTGCCGCTTGAAAAGTGGGCTCCGGCCTGGTTCCAGCCCACAGGTGACTGCGGCTACGATGCTCCGGTTGTTCCCGACGGCGCCGTGTTGAGCGATCTGCAGCGCTGGTTCATTGAGCTTTATCAGTCTTCCGACGGTTGGTACTTGATTCCGCAGTGGAAGTTCATGGACATGGCCTCGTGCTGTCTGCTTGCCTGCATTGTTGCAGCCATTTTCCTTGCTGCCATGATCTTCGGCTGGGTGATGCGTGACTTCGTGCGCAAGGCCTAATTTTGATTCGTTCTTTTACATCGGCTGCTGCGCCTGCTCCTGACAAGCCGACCGGAGCATGGCGATAAAAGCGGCGCAGCGCCGAATCTTTCGTCACTATCTTGCGTGACAATCGATTTGCAACCGGTTCGACGTCATGCAGTTCCAAAAGTCAGATGATTTTGGTTATTCGCAGATATACCAATTTTTGGCTTTATCCCAAATGAGATTGGATTTGAAGTTGCTGTCGGTTTGGCCCGGTTTTAAGATTTTCTCACTGACAAGCACTTTAACCCGTTGATTTGCCGAATCCTCAACGTATCCGACGAAGTAGGGGTATTCTTTCGAGAGATATTCCTTTTTGCAGATCTTCAAACCGCGCGTTTTCAGGATAATTGGCGTTTCCTTTTGTTGGCGAGCATGCTCGGCTTTGAGTATATTCAACCGTTCGGTTTCGCGCTGTTTGGCTTCTTCGGCGCGTTGCTTAGCCAGTTGCTCACGGAGTTCTTGCGCTTTGCGATCGGCTTCGGCTTTTGCGCGCTTAGTCATGAAACCGACACTCTCGGCATAGGTTAACCATTTATCCGCGGTAACCGATAGGCCGGACAAAGGCGTCACAATCTTGGCGCAATAGCCGTTGCTTTCATCCGGATACTTTTGACTGGCTTTGACCTGAGCGCGGAACAGAGGGACGCTGTCTTTGCCGCACCAACCGCTCTTCTGGTCGTATGTGCCGCCTTGCTTGTTGCAAACTTGAGTCAGACCTTTTTCAATCCAGACGTATTCATCGGCATCGTCTTCATCAAACGCGTTGCGCGAAGACCACCAGCACTTTTCAAACATCTGATTGCCTGCGGATACAGTCAGGAAATTCCCTTCGGGAGAGGTGAGGTCTTCTTGCCAGAAACGGGGAAGGTCGCTCATGCTGAGGCTGCTCATGTCGTCATCTTCAATAATGAACGTTTGAGCGTATTCAATCGGATCGGTGAAATCGTTCGCATTGGGAAATTCGGATGTCATCAATTTGTACGTTGAACATCCTGAAACCAAGAAAGAGCAAAGGACGACCGTCGGTAAAGTAAATCTGGACATTTTGTTTGGCAAATACGAATAAGTTCCGAGTATGGCCAAATATTCGGAACAAACGTGGTTATTGTTTGCCGTTTCCGGCGTCGCCTTGTGTGTTGAGTGCGAACAGAAGTTGCCGTGTGTCAAAAAGCCGATAGCGGCGATTCTAACCTCGCTCTGCGGCGTTAGGTGTCGCAAGCCGTGAGGATGCCCTTATCAAGGTGAGAAGTCACGTTTCAATCCAGATTGATGACGCCGGCTTTGTCAAGGAAATGCCCGACGTTCTCCCAGAAACCTTCAGGTTCCTTTTCTTTGATGCCGTTCAGACCGTAGGTCTTGTTTGAAACGCGCTGCTTGATGAGAGTCGGCTCATGACGGATGGGGCCGACGCGGTGTCTACCGGCTCCCGTGTATTCCTGAGCGTGAACCACGTCTCCGTTGCGGTCAATGTACGTGTACTCAGCCTCGACTTCGCCGATGCGATTGAAAATGAACTCTTCCTCAGTCAAGCCGGGGTGAGAAATGCGAGCGATCGCCAGAGCTTCGCCATATTCCTGCTTGAGTTTGTCGTAGGCCCGCTCCCCTGTCTTGTTTTTCCCGGAAGCGTCGACCATCTTGTTTCCCTCGAAGTAACAGGTGAACTCATAGCGCAACTCGGGACCAAAATCAAAGTCAGTCACCACGCTCGCTTTTCCGTCCTTGCCGCGGTTGACCTTCCAGTTGGAGAAAGCCATGTAGTTCTTTGCGCCGCCCGTCACGAAGTTGGCCGCATCTTTGACACGCATCTGGCAAATGCGAACCATCTGCTTGTCAGAAAGATTCTCTGCAGAAACAGGTGCAGAAACGGATGCACAAAAGACGGAAAAAAGTACAAAAGCGAAATCTTTGCGCATGGTATGAGCACTCTTTTAGCATATTGTCGCACCGTTAGCCGTAAAGAATTGTTTGAAAACAGAAAAAACGAAGATTTATCTGTTTGGACGCCGTGAAGGACAACTTCACGTTCGGTCTGCGAGCCGGTTACGAATGGGGTGATGAAGAACGCAGCTCGATGCACATGTAGCTGCGTGCGAAGTACGCCTTCTAATCGGTCCGTCGCAAAGAGCCGTTGCCCGATTCGGTTTGCCCGATACGGGCATGGCTCGACAGACAGTCTTTAGCTCCCGCGCCGATCTGTCCTGGGTTTTTGGATTGGCCGGGAGCTTTTTGGTTGTACCGAAACACGCCCGGTACGTTGCCCACTGTCAAAGCGGATCGAGTCGATTCGTAAGACTCAGAGCTTGTGGAAATACCGGACCCATGTGTGCAGGCCCGTGCATCCGATGGCAATTACAGAAAGCCCCGCAGCAGCAGCTCCGGTAAAAGGCATCAAAACTAAGGCGGCCCCCAGAGTAAGCGCTCCCAAAAAGCCCAACGCAGAGGTAAAACTCACGGCCGGACGCGAGGCATCAAACGTATGATGCGCAATTGAGCGCAGGCTTGCGGCATCAATCACAGTGGCCACGGCGAGCAGTGCGATAAGGCCGAAGACGCATTTGAAAACCTCCAGCCGAAGACTCACAAGACGAATGAGTTCCTGCACGGCATGCAGACGATTGAAAACTGTTGTCTGAACGCTGTTGCAAATCTCAGCCTCGATGGGCGCAAACGTTTCATCGGTTGTCGGTATCGACACAATGGCAGAGTGAACTTTTCTGCGCAGCGCATCAAACCAACCGTTGATTGACTGCAATCGGTTTTCAAGCTGTGCGTGGCAGTGAGCTTGACAAGCGACGCTTTCCTTTTCAAAAACCGACTCGACGGAAGAGCCCGAGGCAAAGCAAAAGACAGCAAGCCACAGGACGAAAATCAATAGAAAGCAGTTGCGGGCAAAGGTGCCGATGGGTTTGGCGGTCATTGCGCTACCTTTCGAAAAGTAAAAAGCGTTATTCGCATAACAGATCCTCGTCCGGGATCAGAATCGGTGTGCGACCTTTGATGAGGCGGCCGCCGGCGAGAGAGGCAAAAAATTCGCAGTTGGGGAGTTTGCCGAGTACGTCACACGGAATGATTTCTTCGCGGGAGGCTGTGATTTGACGCGAAGCGCCTGCCGTAAAGTGCCCCGGGTGTGCCGTATCCGAAGCGCTCGTGAGTGTAGCGGCCGTGTTGGCGATGTAGGTGCGCCCGAATGTTTCGGCGACGAATTCCTGCGTGAGCCGATCTTTGGTGCGCAGGGCCACGAGGCTATTGAAGTTGCCAAGCGCCATGCGCGCTTCATCAATCGAGCCCAAGCGCGCAGCCAAGTCGGCGACGGTTTGCATGGCGCAAGTGGTTCGAAGCCCCGATTCAGCGCCTTTGTTGAGGATTTCGATAAGCGAGCGATTAATCGTGTTTGAGCACTCGTCTACGAAGAGACTGACAGTGTTTCGGGAGATGGACGTGTTGTTGTAACGTTCGCCCGCGCAGGAGGCGAGGTCGGCAAGAAGCATCGAACCGATGGCGCCCGCAACAGTCGGGTCCGGGAGCGAATTGAGGCACACATAGAGAATCTTTCGCTGGGCGATGATTTCCGAAAGACTCATGGCAAGCGGATCGTCGTCGCGAGGCGAGAGGGTTTGTCGCAACGCTCCGGAGGTGAGCATTGCCAGAACGGGCATGAGGCTTGCCGTGATCTTCGAAAAATGCACGGGGTCGTGGGCATAGGTTGCCGCGCCCTTGAGGGTTGCCTCCGAGAGTCTTTCTTCGGCTCTGGCTCGTTCTAGAACGTCAAGCACGCCCTCGCGACCTTTTTTACCCTTGACTTTGGCCTCCGAGACGAGCATGTTGAAATAGCCCTCGCCGCAGTCAAGTTCTGCCGCTTCTAAAAGCAAATCTTCGAAGTCACCGGTGAGTACCGATTCGATCGCGGCGATCGAGGGCGTTTGCCCGACATGAACGAGCAGGTCGACGACAACGTTGACGGCTGACCAGGCAAACGACGTAAAGGGGCCCGAGTCAGACATGACGGCGGTGATGCGGCTTGCGATTTCACTCGGACGCTCAAAGTGCCTCAGCGGATTGATTCGAAGCCCCTCGGGATGGTTGGGGTGAAAAAAGAGCGGCGGGCTGCGGCGAGCGAGTTTTGCCGCGGCCGTCACGGCATTTTGAAGCCGAGAACTCATCTTGGGGTCAATCACGATGACGGATTCGCCGCGCAGAATCGCTTGCGTCACAAGACTCGTCAAAAGCACACCTTTGCCCGCCTGAGTTGTCCCCACAATGAGCGTGCCGCCTTCCAAGGTCTTTTCCGACACCCAGATGTCTTTTTTGCGGCTTTCCAGTCCGTCGATGGCCGAAAGCCCCACCGTACGGGAATCTTTGGGCTCGGTGCCGGTCAAAAGTTTGCAAAGCGCACGCGCGGGAAGCAATCGGTTGACATCGATTTTGGAGAGTTCATAGAGCTTTTGTGCGTGTTCGGGTCCCCAATCAAAACCGCGGCCGAACCAGACGGGAGCAAAGGTTTCGTTGTTGCCTTTGCCGGCCATGTCGCGTCGAGCGCGCAAAAGCCGTCGGGCAAAGGATCGGGAGGAGATGAGTTCCAGTGCGCTGCCCGCCAAGGCCGCACGATCTTTAAGAATGCCCAAAGCGGATCGCAGCCGCAGCGTAGCCAACACCCCCGCGACTAACCCCAAGGGCAGAGCCGGAACGGGCGGCGTCACTGCAGTAAGTGTCATGCTCAAGGCTGCAGCTGCAGTGAGACTCCAGACTGCCGTCGGCCACAACTCGACGGCGGGGCGCCACGTGTCGGCACGCACCGCATCGGTGCCGGCCGTAAAAATCGAACGCCGTCGGTGGATAAAGAATTTGATTAAAGACATACGAGAAAATCCGAAAGAATTCAACGGTTAAGGATCGGGTCGAGTCGCAATGCGTTTGAGCCGTTTGCTGCGGGCGCTGGCCAACTGTCGTTTTTGGGCTTCGATCACAGCTTCGAGTCCGGTGGCGACGTCGGTTCGGCCCTTGTGCTGCAGGTTGTGAGCGAGAAAACCGTGAGCCAATTCGGCAAAAGAGGCAGCACAGACCTTGCGAAAATGTTGAACGGGTAGAAACTTTTTGAGTTCTCGCTGCAGCGTCTCGCTCGTCGGGGTATCGGCAAGCGCCGCGGTTTGGCCGAGGATGCGATGGCCAACGCTTTGATCGGCATGGTGAGCCTGCAACACAAGGATTCGCAGCAGTCGCGCCATGACGTCCGTCAAAAGAAAGTGCTTCAAAAGACGACGGCGAGAGGCTTGTTCGCCGTTGGGGTGAGAACGTTCACCGATTTGTTCCAGCCACCAGCGGGCGGTACCCACAGAGTCGAAAAAGGGAAAGAGCACGCCGGGCTCACACGGGTGACTTTCTTTGAGACGCGATGGCAGGGAAGTTCCTTCTTTCTCCTCGAAAGGCGTGACGGTTGCCTTTGGACGCGTGCAGGTCACGGCAAGTCCGAGCGCTTCCAAAGGAGCGAGCCAAAGTACCGGTGGCGTTGCAAAGAGGCGGGCAGGCACGAACAGCCCGGCGGGAAGCGCAGGCAAGAAATGACGATCGGCCGTTTCCGTTTCGAGTGTTCTGTTTAAGGCTGAAAGAAACTCCGTGCGAGAGTCGACGGGCTCGGACGGAGTTTTGGGCAAGTTCTTCGAGGCTGACGCAACGCGGATGTTGTCCTGCGTTTCAAGCTCAATGACGAAAAAGCGCCTGGCGCAGTGATCGGTTCTGACGGTTTCGTCGACGCGTGCGAGAGCTCGTACGAGCACGGCATTGGCCCAGGAGGGTAAACCGACGCCGGCCACCGCGCCGTTCATCACCGGATGACACAAAACCTCCGGTGCTGGGGTTTTCGAGGTGCTTTTCAATTCGCCGGAACTGCCCGGAGCTGCAATGACACGCTGAGCATCGCTTTCCAACTGCAGGAAGTCATAGGCGGCGCCATGCAAGGCTGCAGCTGTCTCGGAGGTGACAAGCGTAAAGAGGCGTCTGACGACTGCACGGCGCAGTTCCCAAAGGCTCTCAACAGTCAATCGCCCGGCGTCGGTCCAGCGTCGAACCCGATACGTGGCGCCAACAAGACCGGCTTGTTTCAAAAGCCGTAGGAGCTTACCGTCGCGTGTGACTGGTGTTTCGATATGGGGTAGGGCGTTGACAAAAGAAAGAGGCTGGCCGTGCAGGCGGCTATGAAAGACGGGTGCGAAAACTGCAGGCGATAAAAAAAGCCGCACGGGGGACTTCTCTTGAGGAAAGACGCGCACGATCGTGAGCGTTCGCAAGAGTGTTGTCGTTGAGGTCGACGCAACGAACGCAAAAAACGAATGCCGCACGAATAGAAGGCGGCCAAAGGCTGCCGTTTGTGGCTCGTCTCGATTGTTTTGAACGGCTGCGTAAAAGCCCGACAGCAGTACAAGGGCGTTCAGACCGCTTTGTTGTTGGTGCGTCCGATAAATCCGCGTGAGTTCTGCTTCGTTTTCAAGCATAGCCTGTAGCAGACTTTGCGTTTCGGACTCAAATAAGGCGCCGTCTTGGGGAACCGAACGCAAAAGCACGGCAGCCACGGAAAGGAGCTTTTCGATCAGCCGCAAATTGCCGGAGAGTTCAGAGTCCGGAATCGAACGAAGAAGTACCAGACAAAGGTTTTGAATTCGAGTTTTGTTGGCGCAGGAAAGACCGTTTACGGTGGCATCTACGGTCTTCAGGAACCCGTTCCGAAAGTCTGCCGTCAAACACAACCGCTGCAGAAGCCGCTCGGCGAGCACGTCAAATGACGCGTTGGAGTCAGGCACACCGTTGCTGCCGGTCGACTGAGAATATCGGTTCCGAACGGGCGAGGATGCGCTGATTTTCGAGCGAAGCGGCATGCGGTGGGGTTGAAAAGAGGAAAAACGGACGGAAAGCAGGAAATCTTCACGCTCGCCTTTTTCCCGAACGCCTCGTCCGTTGCCGGAACAAGAGCGTGTCGGGAAAAAGGCAGAGAGCAAAGAAACAAACCGCAGACGTTTCAGCCGGCAAACCGGCCGAGTCAAAGCCTCAGGCGACGATTGACTCAGACGGTTTTATCTACAGCTTTGACAGTTCGCCGTTGCGTGCGCTTAAAGCATCCGCGAAAACACCGTTTGGGAGGATGGGTTCCGCGCGAAGCCTTTTGAGGCAATTGGGACGCAGTGCCGCGTCCGGCATCGATGTTTTCAAGGCGAGTCGTTTTGGCTTGAAAGCTTTCTCCGTAAAGATCCGCAAACTGCCTGTCCGTGAGCTCGCTAAAGCGAGGTCCGCAGGAAGGCATGGCGGTTCTCCAGTCGGGTTCAAGATCAATGTGCATGAAGTACCAGTGCACAAAACTCTCTTTTCCTTTCGGAAGGATGAGTTTTGCGATTTCGGCGTCTGTCATGGGTGCGGGTTCGGGGCGGGGATCGAGCTGCATCGGGAATTTCCAAAAGAAAAGACCCCGTTGCGGTCCGTTGCGCGCGCAAAAGAACCCGACGCTTGTCGAAGACGTGCTGATAAAGCGCGTCGCAGACAAGTCACGGATCTTGAGCCGGAAGGACGGAGAACGGGGTCGGAAGAGTCGAGAGGACTGTTCTTCGGGGGAAAACCGCAAAGAAAGGAGGTGGTCGAAGACTCGGGCGGCGGCTTAGTCAAGCGTCGGCAGCCGCGCTTGGCGACGACACTTTTTGGCCGCAGAGCCCAGTGACTCAAAGAGCGGAGCAAAGTGAAATGCCGCAAGCTCCATGAGCGCCAAACACGCTTGATCCGTCAGGGCGCTGCCGATGGCAAGCCTGACGGTTCGCGCGAGCGCCTGATCGGGAGCGATACCGCTTGCGAGCAACTGCGTGAGGATTTCGCACAGGCGAATCAGCACGCGGGTGCTCAATGCCGGAGGCACATCGTCGCTGGCGAAATCCGTCTCTCGAGCCGGATTCGTGCGCGTGGCTTGGGCAAAGCAGGCGGCACATCGGGCAAGAATGTCGGGCGCAGGGGCCGGCAATCCGCCGTGCACGACGCGCTCACAGCGCGCAAGCACGATGCGTGTTTCCACTTCCGGCGAGGGCCAGGAGGCCTGAAGGTGCCAGAAGCGATCGCACGTACTGACGTCTTGCTGATTGCGCGAGCTGTAGGCCGATTCGGGCAACGTTCCGCAACGGCAGTTGTCGGTGACGATGACCCGGGCGTTGTCGTGTCTCGGTATGCTCAAACCTGTCTTCTCGATCGTGATGGGCTGCCCCTCGAAGATGTCGTTGGCCCCCACCCAGACTTCGGGTGGCGCCAGCGAAAATTCGTTGATGAGCAGCACGGCTCCCGTTTTCCACGCGATGGTCGCGGGGCCGTCGATCCAGGCAAAGCTTCCTTCGTGTGCGCCCCAGCGGCCGACAAGATCGTCCTTCACGAAGCGACGTGAACAGGTCACGGAGATGACCGGAACATTGACGCGTGCGAGAAACTGAAGAACGGAGGTTGTCTTGCCGCAACCCGTGGGACCCGCGATGTAGAGCGGCGTACAAGTGTCGTGCCATGTCCACCACAGCGCAAAGTCTTCAAGAAACGATTCTTCAAAGACGTGGCACGGGTCGACGGCAACGAATTGAGCGGGCGCAGGAGAGGAAAGCTGCAAAGGCTGAAACCCCGGGATCGTTGTCTCGGACGCAAGTCCGAAGTTTTGAGCCGGGATGCAGGAGGTAAATGTCATGGGCATGGGTTTTCCTTTTGAAGTTGAGGGTGTTTGAAACCGACAACAGGCGAAAACCCACCGAAACGACAAGAAGAGTCCACCGCAATGGGTAGGCTCCACACTCTTGCATCCGCGCAGGCAAACGCCCGCGTCGGGGTGGTTTGTAGTTCAGGTTTGATTGACCCGAAGGTCACGGTAAACACTGAGAAATCCGCTTGATCGGCGGCAATTGTGCCAGAAGAGTGATCGCTTGCAAAGAGGCGACGAGAAAAAGGGGTTGGCTAAGTAACAGCTCTATTAGTAACAAGGTTATTACTAACAAGGTTATTACTATGTTCGATGGAATTTTGATGAGAAGTACCGATGGCTGCATACGCTAAGAACGTCACGCCGTTTGAATTCGGTGTTCAGGTCAGTGGAGAGACTTTCACCGACTGAGCGGAGGAGACGAGGTATCTGTGCGCCAATTTTCAGCATGGAATCAACACGATTTTGATTTTGCCACGCAGAATGGGAAAGACATCGCTGGTCGATAAGGTCATCGGCCTTTCGGAAAGCGAATCGCTCGGTTTGATGCCCTCAAATGCGCTGATGCCGAAGAATTCTTCAACGCTTTTGCGACGGCGGTCATTCGTGCCACTTCAATCAAACGGGAACAGTGGATGGAGCTGGCCAGGCGCTTCTTGTCCCGATTCGTTCCCAAGATCTCGTTTGGAACGGATCCTGTCAATGATTTTTCGATTTCGTTTGAGTTGCGAGATATTCGCGCCAAGGCGGACGAAATTCTTCAGTTGTCTGAAAAAATTGCTGAGGCTGAAAATATCCGAATAGTGGTTTGCATTGACGAATTCCAGCAAATCGGCGAATTCGAAGATTCGTTGGAATTCCAACGACTCCTGCGCAGTGCCTGGCAGATGCAGTCGCACGTTTCTTACTGTTTGTACGGCAGTCGAAAAAGATTGATGGAGGCACTTTTCGAGAGCCAAAGTAACCCGTTCTACTGTTTCGGGGACATTCTTTCCCTGCAGCGAATCGGTCGTTCCGATTGGGTTGAATTCATTGGCAAACGGTTCACGGAGACCGGCAAATCCATTTCGGAGGAATTGGCAGGACGCATTGCCGACATGATCGAAAACTATCCGGCTTATGTGCAGCATCTTGTCTGCTATATGTGGTTGGCGACAGGGAACGAAGTCCGCGAGGAGATGGTGAATTCAGCCGTCAGCAGGATGCTTGATTCGTACCAGCCGGTCTTTTCGGAGTTGATCTCGGGACTGACGTTTCGTCAGAAAAATTTCCCCAGGGCAATGTGTTCGGCTCTTGAAGGCGGTTTTTCTGAGCAAAAAAATTTAGAACGCTATCGGCTTGGCAATTCGGCTTCCGTTACACGTGTAAAAAAGTCCCTGATCGCAAAAGACCTGGTGACCATTGAGGATAACGGTTGGCTTGTCATTGCCGATCCGGTTTTCAAGCTTTGGCTCAATAAGAGGTTCTGGAACGTGTGATGGCGACGTCTGCGGTGTGGCTTCAGCAGAAGCCACCGCAGACGCGTTATTTGAGCCAGTTCTCAATTTCTTCCCTGCCGGGAATGCGGCCTGAAGACTTGAGTACGCCGTCAATTACGATGGCTGGCGTTGAGAGGATGCCGGCCTTCATCATCTCGCGGATGTCGGAAACTTTCTCCACCGTGACGCCGGGCGCTTTTTGTGAAACGACTTCACGCACGAGCTTTTCGACGGCAACGCATTTGGCACAACCGGGACCGTAGACTTTGATTTCCATGATTTCTCCTTATTGAGTGATAAGTGGTTCGATGGCATTGAAGAGCCACCCGACGCATGTAAAGATGACCCACAGATAGGCGATGAAGACAGCCTGAAGTTTTGCCGTCATGATTTGTCGCAACATGATGAATTCGGGAATGCTGGCCGCAACCGCACTCATGCAAAACGCCATGGTGGTTCCGATGGGCATGCCCTTAACAAGCAAGCTTTCCATGACAGGAACAATGCCGGTGACGTTGGAATAAAGGGGAATAGCGACCAAAACGGCAATCGGAACAGACCACCATTGACCGGCGCCGAGATTTTCGGCAAACCAGTTGTCGGGGACAAAACCGTGCAGAAGTGCTCCGATGCCGACACCGACAATAACCCAGCGCCAGACGCGGCGAAAGATCGAGGTCATTTCGGAGTACGCAAAAAGATGGCGCTCACGCAAGGACAGCTTTTCTGTTGAAGTATCTGAGCTTTCAGCAGAGTGAGTCGGAAGGTTGTTCACAGACTCAATGATGAAAGGCTGCAGCCACCGCTCGGCACGAATGCTGTCCATGAAGAAGCCGCCGATGATGCCGGCAGTCAGACCTACCAGGACATAAACCACTGTGAACTTCCAACCCAGCAACCCCCACAACAACACAACGGCAATTTCGTTGATGAGCGGAGAAGTGATCAAGAAAGACATGGTCACCCCAAAAGGAATCCGGGCCGTGGTGAATCCCAGAAACAGCGGAATGCTGGAGCATGAACAAAAGGGCGTAACAGCTCCGAACATGGCACCCAGAAAGTACCCGAGGCCACGACCTTTCCCGGTCAGGTAGTCACGAACCTTTTCCACGTTCAGAGTGGCGCGCAACCAAGCAATGACATAGATGAGCGCCACTAAGAGCAAGAGAATTTTGACGGTGTCATAAAGAAAGAATTCGACCGCTGAAGCAATGTTCGATTCCGGTGAAGATCCCCATCCTTCAAAGACAACCCAGTGAGCTGCATCCTCAATGCCGCTGTAGGCAAATAACCAGACAGCAGCAAAAACAAGCACGGCTAACAGATATTTCACCGTCCAGCCATCTGCATTTGTCTGAGGTGCCGGAGGTTTTGTTTGGCCGCAGCAGCAACATGAAGATTTTGGTTCGGACATTTTGTTAAATCAATAAATGTTGAAGAGTTGAAATAATTAATAAAAAAACAGAACGACGACAGAGGTCAAGACTGATTCAGTGTGTTTGAATCTGCGACTTGGCATCCGGTGCAGCATTCGGAAGTGAGATACCCGACAACCTCTCGCATGAGCTTGGTATTGGCCTTATAGCGCATGAAACGACCTTCGCGTTGCACGGTTACCAACGTGCTGTGCACGAGCGCTTTGAGGTGGAAAGAGAGATTGGTGATCGGAAGATCCAGTTTCTGGGCGATCTCGCCCTGCACCAGACCGTTGGGCGAAAACCGAACCAGTAGTCGGAAAATCTTCAGACGCACGTCGGAGGACAGTGCTTCAAAAAAGAGGGATGCTTGCTTTTCGTTCATGCTCTAATTATACAACAATAGTTGAAATGTTTATGCGTTTTATACGGGCTTCGAAGATCCAGATAAAGCGAGCGCGAAGCTGCGCTCTCGGTGCAAGCATGAAATTTGGCCGCAGTCCCAAGGATGCGGCCGAAAGAAAGGATTACTTCAAGAGTTCCTTGGGCGGTTCTTCGCCGAACCACTTCACGTACATCTTGGTGAATTCGCCGTTGGCACGAGCCTTGTCGATGGCTGCGTCAATGGCTTTCATGAGTTCCGGCTTGTTTTTGCTCACCGGAAAGCCGAAGGATTCGCTGTTGAGAACCTCCGGAAGATGGTAGTAGGTCTTGGCGGTTTCAGGACGCGCCGCAAGGAAGTAGGCCGTCACGGGGCGATCTGTGATCACGGCTTTGCAGCCCTTGTTGCCGAGCTCGAGATAGGCGTCGTTGATCGTGTTGAAGTTGCGAACCGTGGCGCCCGGGACTTTTGCCGCGCGCATGGAGCCCGAGGTGCCGATTTGCGCACAGATCGTGCAGTTTTCGATGTCCTTGACGCTCTTGATCTTGTCCTTGTCTTCGGCGCGCACAAGAATCGACAGGCCCGAGATGTAGTAGGGCTTGGAGAAAAGCACGCGCTTGGCGCGCTCGGGCGTGATCGTAAAGGCCGAAGCACCGACATCGGTGATACCCGTGAGCATCGACGGAATGATCGCGTCAAAGCCCATGTTGGTCACTTCGAGCTTGCGGCCCATGTCTTTGGCGACATACTCAAGCAGGTCGATTTCAAACCCTTTGAGTTTGCCGGTTTCGCTGTCAAAGAAAACAAACGGCGCGTAGGTACTTTCGCAGGCCATGCGAAGCACCTTGGTGTCTTCGGCGTGAGCCTGAACCGAGATGGCGGCAGCAGCGGCGCAGACAACGGCCGCAATGGTCTTTTTCATTTGTGTTGTGTCTCCCATTTGTCGTTTTAAAAATCACACAAACGGCAAAAGAGTAACAACAAACGAAAGGCATCGGACTACGACTTTTTCGTTACCGTTTCCGATCGAAATCAAAAAAGTCGAAATTGAGAGCCATTGAGCATTCGCACGCCGCCGGGCATTAAGTTCGGTGACGGAGAGTGACGATAACTCAATTGCCACCACCAAATGGGTAAACGAAAAGGTCAGCGCAAATGTCTCGGACTTTGGCAATAGGGAGACGCCAGAGGCTACAGGTACTGCGGCCAAATCTGGCATTTTCACAATCATTTCGAAGCACAACACTAAGGTAGAGAGTTTCGTTGACGAAAGTTTGCGAGTCAGTACGGACAAGCGAGATAGCTATGGCACTGGGCACACCTCTATCACTTGCCCGATTAAAAAGAGGTCGTCTTACCGCATTACAGGAGCCGAAACAATCTCTTTTTTGCCACTTGAGTAGCCAGATGCAGGCACAGTTGAATAAGCGCCATGTCCGGCGAGATTTAGCTCATTGCTCGCCAAAAATTGGATGGTTTTGCTGTGGTAGCCATCCAGTCGTCGGGGACAAAACCATAGCAAAATGCCCCGGAATTGCAGTTCCGAGGCACTTAAAGGAAGAACGATAAATGAGCTTTCGATCTTCTTCCGCTAGTATAGCAAGGCGGGTCGTGAAAATCCTGATTTTCCTGATCCTTTTCATACTCTGCTAGGCGCGTAAGTGAAGAGCCTCGGTAGTTCGACGACTGCGGGAGCTCGCGTGTATTTAGCCATCCCAGAAATCACATCGCTTCTCGTTGGCTGTGTAACTGTTAGCGCTACTTCCGACAGACGGATTGTTGGAGTTATTGTCGATGCTCATACAAACCTCGTAATCCAACACACCGCCACCACCAAGGCTTGCCGTAATTTTGTACACAACCATAACACCACAGCCAGATTTCAGAAACGACAAAGCCCATTTGCGTTATGCTAAAAGCGGCGAAGCTCCTTAGGTGCAAGGCGTGGATGGACTACAGTGACTGCTAGTTTCAGTCCGTCGCACCCGAATCAATGCCGTTAAACCGCAGAACGCAACCCGTAAAGATGCCGAAAGCTACCGGCATCGTTTCCGTGTCCTGAATGTCGAAATCGGACTTATGATGTCCGTGATGCCTGCAGCCCCATCGGAACATCGCGCCGCGTCCGCCGCGCTCGACGACCCGCTTGAGCATGAGCGAATAGTCTTCACTGCCCGACGGTTTGCGCAGTTCGACGACGTCGGCCACACCCTCTGTTTGGCGCGCCACGTCGCCTATGACTTCGAGAATGTCCGGGCAAGACACGATCGTGGTGGCTTCGCCCACGCGTTCAAGCTCGTACTGCACCTGATAAGCCTCGGCATTGCCTTTGACGATATGCTCAACATTGCGGCAGAGAAAGTCGTTGATCTCCGGCGTCTGACCGCGTACTTCGGCTTGGATGTAGGCGTGGGCCGGCGTGATATTGCGGCCTTCGCCGGCGTTGAGTTTGCCAAGAGACACGCGAGTGGCACCGTCGCCGTGTCGCGGAATGCCGGCCATTTGCAGACAGGTGCTGCAAGCGGCCAGAAGCGCGCTTTTGCCTGCATGCGGCTGGTTGCCGGCATGCGACGGCACCCCCGTAAAACGGATATCAAACTTGGTGCTGGCCAAAAGACCGTCGTAGACGAGTCCGATCTGCTTTGACTTGATGGCGCCTCCGCAGTGCGAGGCAAGGATCACATCCACGTCGTCGACAAAGCCGGAGCCCACGATCGCGTTGGCGCCGCGCACGCCTTCTTCGGCCGGCTGAAATATGAGTTTGATGACGCCTGTCAGGCGCTCGCGGTTTTCCATGATCCAGCGGGCGACGGCCAGCCCCAAAGCCGTATGCGCGTCGTGCCCGCAGGCGTGCATCAAGCCGGCGTACTGAGAACAAAAGCCTTGCTTGTTGGGAAGATGTTCGGGATCGGTCGTTTCTTCTACACATAAGGCGTCCATGTCAAAACGCAGCGCCAAGACGGGACCGGGACGACTGGTGTCGATAATGGCGGCCGCGCCTGTGTAGCCTTCGATTTCGTCGATGAATTCGGCCGGAACTCCCGCCGCAATGGCTCGGTTCACGGCTTGTTCGACCAATGCTTCGGAGCGACCGAGAACGCAGTCCGGATTGATCAGCCGCGTGCCGGTGAGAACCGATTCGCAACCGAGTGCCTTGAGACGGTTGTAGACGTGCCACGTCGTTTCGAACTCTGTCCAGCCTTCTTCTGGATGCTGGTGGAGTCGGCGACGTGTTTCGATCATTTCAGAGAGGATGGCGGAATCCATGGCGTTTTCCTATGATGCTGAACCGACGGGCGGTTAGGAAAGTAAAGAATCGTCCGAAGGAGTTTACTTCGGTCAGGAACAGGCAGAGAAGCGTTCCTGCGAGTCAAAGGAAGTCTGCGTTTGAGTCAAAAACGCAACCTATTGAGATTTTTTGCCATGACGACAAACAACCGACAGCGGAAAATAACCTCAACGGCATTCTGTCGATTGGAGGAAAAACACAATGAAGCGCAGAGTATTGATCGGCGGCGCGATGGCCGCAGGTGTGGCAGCTGCGTTGCCGCTTACGTCATCCGCGGAAGAAAAGGCGGGCAAGGCGGTGCGTGCCGTAGCCAAGGTCGATGACGGCAGCGTTGTGAATGTGCCGCTTGCCAAGCGCTCGGGTCCGAAGTCCGTGGTCTATTTCACGCGTGATTTGTCGGCCGACGGCTTACGCAAGATCGTTGCCAAGGTCTCGTCCGTTCTCACCGGCAAGGTGGCGGTGAAGCTGCACACCGGCGAAAAGGGCGGTCCCAACATTCTGCCGCGCGAATGGGTTAAGGAATTGTTGGCTAACGACATTAAAAACGCCACGATCGTTGAGACCAACACCTACTATCCGGGCGATCGCGATACGACGGCAAAGCACCTCGATACGCTCAAAGTCAACGGCTGGACGTTTGCTCCGGTGGACATCATGGATGCCGAGGGAACCGCCATGATTCCTGTGAAGGGAGCCAAACACATCAAGGAAATCAGTGTCGGCAAGGGACTACTCAAGTACGACAGTCTCTTGACGCTGACGCACTTTAAGGGCCACACGATGGGCGGCTTTGGCGGCTCGAACAAGAACATCTCCATCGGTTGCGCCGACGCGCACACAGGTAAGAAGCAGCTGCACGCCGGGGCTACCGGTCAGCAGTGGGGTATTACCGGACGCGAATTTATGGAAAACATGGTTGATGCCACCAAAGGCATTACAGACCACTTCAAGGGCCACGTCTGCTTCGTCAACGTGCTGCGCCGCATGAGCGTGGACTGCGACTGTACGGGAACCTCTGCTGAAGCTCCGCGAGTTCCCGATATCGGCATCTTTGCTTCGCTTGATCTTCTGGCGGTGGAACAGGCCTCGGTTGATGCTGTTTACGATCTGGGAGAAGCAAGTGCGCCGTTGCGCAAACGCATCGAATCGCGTCATGGATTACGTCAGCTTTCGGCCATGCGAGAAATCGGACTAGGCAGCGAAAACTACGAGATTGTGGATCTGGATAAGGCCTGATTCGAGTTCGAATCAAAAAGGTTAACTTCCGAGTCGCCGGATCGATGTGAGTCTCGGCGGCTCGGAATTTTTTTAGTTGGGCAGAACTTCCTGCCAAGCAACGAAACGTCGTTCTTGCGCACAGAAAATCTGAGCATGGACAAAGCAAAGCCCCGAAGGTTTCACCAACGGGGCTGTAATGTCACTGCGGGCGACTACAATCTCGACACCACAGTGGCCAGCTCGCCAAAGAGACTGGACTTGAGCCCGATAAGCAGAACGCTCAGAGCGGGAGACAGTGTGAACTTTACTCAAAATTCGTATGTACGTCCGTCGCAAATCGTTTCATGGAGCCTTTTCTTGCTTTTTTTAGGAAAGTTGCTAGCCGCCGGCAATAAAGGCCCTGGCACCGGATCCCATGAACTGCACCCCGATGCAGATCAGGAAAAAGCCGATGAGTTTGCTGAAAACGGCCATACCCGAAGGACCCATGCGGGAAGCGCAGTATTCGCTTGAGCGCAGAGTGACCCAGGCAATGATGCTGGTGACCAAAATGGCAAGCGTGGTAAGAAGAAACGTTTCTGCCATGGAGGTCAATTCGGGCGCTTCGGCGATTTTGGTTGAGTAGCCGATCACGACGGCAATGGTGCCGGGACCTGCAATGCCCGGCATCGCAAGCGGGAAGAACGAATAGTCTTCCTTACCGCGTTGGACGGCAGGGGCGTTGTTGGGACCTTGACCGCCGAAAAGCATTTGCGTGCCGATGATGGCAATCACGAAACCGCCCGCGACACGCATGGCGCCGAAGCTGATCCCGAAAAAGGAAAGAATCAGGTTGCCGCCGATGAGGCTCACAAACATCACCGCAAACGAATAGATGGCAGCGAGATTGGCCTGTTGTTTCCTCTGCTCGTGGGTCATGCCTGCGGCAAGGCTCATGAAGAGTGGAATTTTAGAAAGCGGATTGGTGATGACCACCAGGGAAATGAGTGCGCCCAGGAAGTACTTGAAGCTGACGGAATCCAGCATAGCGAGCACCGAGTTCGGTGAAGATCTCAAAATAAAAAACGCAGGACAAAGTTTGTCCGTACCGTTAGAATTCGGCGCATCATACCAATCCATTCTGAAACGGCAAGATTTCCTATTCCGACAGAGGTTTTGTGTTGTCAGTCTTGTCCCTGCGTCAAGCAGGAAGACATTGTCGGATGTGCCTGAAAAAACGAAACCGGAAGAGTAATCAAATGGTAAATGGTTTCAAAATTCAAAACCTTCCGCTTGGTTACGCCGAGTTTGAGGCAATACGCTCCGACAACAGCATCTATGTCGACAAGACGGAGCTGATCTTCCAAATTTGTAATGTGCCCCGACAGGTATTCCTGGCAAGGCCCCGTCGCTTTGGAAAGACGCTTCTGGTGTCGACGTTTGCTTCTCTTTTCAGTCACGGCACGCGAGATTTTCATGGTCTGGCGATAGAGAGGCTCTGGAACGACAAAACCTATCCGGTGATCCGTCTGGACTTCTCAGGTTTCAAAGAGTTCGAAGGACAAGAGGAATTTTGTGTAGCGCTACACAGCAATATTCAGTCGTGTTTTGCACCATTGGGCTTTTCGTATGATAGACAAAGTCCAGTTTTGTTTTGGGATCAATTCAAAGCCTGGATCAAAAAACTGGAAACACGCAGCATAGTTCTTCTTATTGACGAATACGATACGCCGCTTACAAAGTTGATGCACAAGCCCGAGCTTTTCAATCGCGTGCGAGAGGAGCTCGGCGTCTTTTACTTGGCGATCAAACAATTTGAATCGCGGTTTCGCTTCTTCTTCATGACCGGCATCATGAAATTCAGCAGCACGAGTATCTTTTCTGCTTTCAATAATATCGTCGACATTTCGATGCTGCCGCAGTATGGTGCGTTGCTCGGTTATACCGAGTCTGAAATCAATCACTATTTCGGTCCGCATATTGAGAAAGCGTCGCGAGACCTTGGTATTTCTAAACCGGAATTGCTCAATGAGCTGAAGCTCAACTACAACGGTTTTTGTTTTGAAGAAACAGCGAGTCAAACGGTTTATTGTCCGTGGTCAGTCTTGAGTTTTTTGGCTCAACCTCAACGAGGTTTCAAAAACTATTGGTCCGCAACCGGCGGATTGCCGACTGTTCTGATGCAGTATCTGAAGCATCACAGTCTGCGCGATCTCGCGGACTTTGACACGCCTGTTCCGGTTGCTTTGGAAGAGTTGGCTACGCCGAACCGAAATGTTTCCGATGTGTCGCTTGAGGTGATGCTCAATCAGGCCGGTTATCTGACAATCAAAAAAGCCCTGTCTGATTCGGCCGTCTTGCTGGGATATCCGAACAGAGAGGTCTACAACTCCATGGGCCGACTCTATGCCCAACAGATGACTGCAGGCGATGTCGAGCTGAAGAGATCGTTGCTGTTCTGGGAGCAGCTTCTTGATACGAAAGGTGCGGAGAAGGTTGTTGACGCCTTTAATCGGGCGTTTTCGCGCCTGAATTATCAGGCCTATCCGATTAAGGACGAAGCGACCTGCGGCAGCCATTTGGTTATGCTGCTTCTCGGAGCGCTACTCGAACCGACTGTCGAAAAACACAATGCTTACGGTCGAAGCGACATCGAAGTCGAGACAGACAAGAGGCGGTGGGTCTTTGAACTCAAATATGCCAAAACGGAGACAGAGGTTCCGAGGTTGTTGGATGTCGCCGTTGAACAAATTAAGTCTCGGCATTACGGCGAATCGCTGCGACACAAAGAACTGTGCCGCCTTGCGCTTGTTTTCAGTGAGTCGGAACGACGTTTTGTGGCTTGGAAAGCCGTCTCAGGTTCATTGGTCGGTCTCACGCGGCCGGTCTGAATCCGGTTTGACACGAAGATGGGGACCGAGCATTTAGGGGTATCAATTCAATCTTCCGACCGCACGAACGCTCTTGCCGAACAGCATCGCGGCAACATCGGCATTTCCTCGGCGGTAGGCGAAGATGATTTTTCCGGTAGGTTCGGCACCAAAGACAGTTTCACGAGCAGGTGCGGCTGCATCAGAGGCTCCTTGGGAAAGGCCTTTTTGAGCGCCGCATGGAATTCTGCATCCAGCGCCTTTTGCAAAGACGGTACGTCCGGACCACAGGCCTGAATCGGGTGCTTGCGGTCAAAGTCGTAGCAACGTGCCTCGAAGTGTTGCGTTTCCTTGTCGAAAACCACCAACACTTCGGTTTTGATCGACAAGCCGAGGTGCACGGCAAGCTTCCAGCCGGGCAGGCGCAGAGGATAGGCGAACGCAGAAGACATACGAAGACCTTGCAGTTAACATGAATAGTCGGTCCATTGTATCGACGGACGGCGTCAGACAAGGCACACCGAAAAGAAAACACACAATATTGCGAGGAGTTGTTTTTCCGTCGGTATGGGAAGCGTCACCGGCCGTCTGCAAAAGATGACGTTCCAGTTTTTGCCGTTACGCGATTGCGAATTCTGTGTGCCGAAAGAGGTAAGTGCTCGGGGAGAAGACCGAATTTCCATTTCGTGCCGATTGGAACGAAAAAGTACAGTATTTTTCCTTATCGCTTTTGCTTTCATTTGACGTGAGTTGGCACCACACTTTTTCTGTTGGCGGTTGTCGGCACGAGATGTCGACAGCTTGCCGTTAAAGAAAGTTAGAAAAGGAGAGGCGATATGATTCCTAAACTCGCGACTCTGGCCGTATCGGCTGCTTTGGCTGCTTCGATGGCAGCACCGGTGACGGCATTTGCCAAGGACGGCGTCTACACCGCCAGTTCCGTGGGCCGCAACGGCTCGATCAATGTGCAGGTCACGATTAAAAACGATGCAATTGCTGACATCAAGGTTGTGGATTGGTCCGAAACGCATCCTGTGGCTGACCTGACCAAGACGAAACTGATTCCCGACATCATCAAGTATCAAAGCGTAGAAGTCGACGCCATTTCGGGTGCCACGCTCTCGAGCTTTGCCATCAAGGACGCCGTCAGCCAGTGTCTGAAAAAGGCCGGTTTGGACGTCACCAAGTTTGAAAAGGAAGTGCCGCAGCCGGCACTGCTGACGGATACCAAGACGCTGGACGCCGATATCGTCATCATCGGTGCGGGTGGTGCAGGTTTGTCGGCTGCCGTGACCGCTGCTGAAGCCGGAAAGAAAGTGATTGTTCTCGAAAAGAACGGCTTTGCGGGCGGCAATACGAGCGTGTGCGGCGGCTGCTTTAATTCGGCCAATGTTAACCAGAGCCACATCAAGATGACCGAAGGTCAGCGCAAGATCGTCGAAGGCATCTTGGCCGAAAAACCCAAGTCCGATCTGCACAAAGAATTGATCGGCAAGGTTTCCAAGCAGTGGAAGGCCTATAACGACAAGAAAGAAACCGTTCTTTTTGACTCTCCGGAATTCCATGCACTTCAGACCTGGAAGTCCGGTGACTACAAGGCGGATTTGGCGCTTGTCTATACGCTCACTCAGAACACCGGCAACGTCATGAAGCAGCTCGAGAAGATTGGCTTTGTGTGGCGTGACAAGGCCACGCAGTTTGTCGGTGCTTTGTGGCCGCGCTCCAACCGCGCTCAAAATTTCAAGTCCGGTGTGGGCTATATCGATACTTTCCTTGCATACATCAAGGATAAGAAGCTTCCGGTGACGATCGAACTGAGCACCAAGGCCAACGAACTCATCGTTAAGGATGGACGCGTCGTCGGCGTCAAGGCCCAGGCAATCGGCGGTGACGAAAAGGGCCGCAAGTACGTTGTCAACGCCAAGAACGGCGTCATACTGGCAACCGGCGGCTTCGGTGCAAACGTCGAAATGCGTAATGCCTACGACGAACTGTGGGGTAAGAAGCTCGGCAAGACCACACCGACCACGAATCTTCCGTCGGCCACCGGCGACGGCATCACGATGGCCAAGCAGGTCGGTGCCAATCTGGTGCAGATGGGCTGGATTCAGTTGTTCCCGGCCGGTGACCCGCAGACCGGCGCGACGAGCTTCAAGCTCGGCGAAAACTCCTGCATTTATGTCAACCGCGACGGCAAACGCTACGTCAACGAGTCCGAACGTCGTGACGTGCTCGCCAAGGCCAATCTCGCTCAAAAGGACGGACTTTTCTTTGTGATTTCGTCGGCCAAACGTGCCTTGATCGATAAGGACGGACGCAACGCTTATGGTGTCAAGGTCGAAGACATTCTGGCTTCGGGCAAGTCTTACAAGGCCGATACGCTTGAAGATCTTGCCAAGAAGGCAGGCATCAACGCCGCCAACCTTGTTGAGACAGTCAAGAAGTGGAATGAATTCTGCAAGAAGGGAACGGGAGACGAAATGGGGCGTCCGACCTGCATGGACGAACACCGTCTTGACGAAGGCGGCCCGTACTACGCCACGCTGATGACGCCTTCTGTGCACCACACGATGGGCGGCGTGCAGATCAACACCAAGGCACAGGTGATCAACAAGGCCGGGAAGGTTATTCCGGGGCTTTATGCTGCCGGTGAAGTCACGGGTGCCATTCACGGCACAAACCGCGTCGGTTGCAACGCTGTTCCCGATGCTCTCGTGTTCGGTCACATCGCTGCTGAAACCGCGGCTGCGTCTAAGTAGTCGTTTTGCCTAAAACTTGACCCAACGAAGGCTGCAGGCTTCGGTTTGCAGCCTTTCTTTATGGCGGTAATTCGCTCGGAGCAGCCTTGGGAAGAAAAAGCCAGGTATTTGTGTTATTTACCGACAGGCGAAAGTCCGATTTCTGCCTGTTGTTTCGAACGACGCATCCAAAGAGCAAAAAAAACGGATCTTCGAGCGCGTAATCTTTATAACGGAAATCTGCGAGTAAATTGCATCGGCAAAATCCGTAACGGAAAATTGCGAATAAAAGGACATTGCAGTAGCGAAAGCAGACGACATTGTTTTCGGTAGCCGATGCGATGTAACTTTTTTAGAAAAAATGAACGAACAGACGGAACAAGTTGAATACCGAACCGAAGAAGACGATTCCGCACTCGTTAAAGAACTTCGATATGAGTGGGAGGCGGGACGCTAAGCTCGGGATCTTTTGATGCCCTTTTTGTCCGAAAGGTCAATGCCGGATACGGGTCCTGAAGTAACTGCTGTTTGCAAACGATTTTTGACCATGAGCCAGTCTGGGTCAATTTAACTGATGGAAAGAGACGAAGCATGACATCACAGAACAAGACTCCGATTTCGGATAGCCGTGTAGTCGAAGAAACTGAAGTTCCTGCGGACAACCAGGACACTCCGTTGATTGTGACAGCAAGAGAAGCTAACGGAAAGCTGATCATGCCGAAGGAATGGCGCGACGAGGATGACGAAGAAGGTGAAGATGACTACTAGCATTGATGCAGCACTTCTGATTGAGGTTCGTCGAGAAATTTTTGAGATTGAAGATCAATAGTGTTAGGAGGCCTTCCACCATTTGAACTTCAGAAACTCGGAGCGGAGAACGCTGCCCGGGAGGAGTTTGCCTTTACGCACTTTGCTGACAACAGGCACCGCAGTAAGTTGTAGCCGTTCTACGGTAGCGGCATCCGTTATGCCGAGGACTTTGCCGTTTTCCAGCACAATGGTGAGGTTGTCGTTGGAATCTGCCTGAAAGCCAGAGCGCCGGCCTCTGAGATCAGTAATCTTTTGTCCGGCAATATCAGCAGGCAGTTCGACAGGAACGGCTCCGGCGAAATCCGAAAATGAATCATCGCAGTAACAAAAGAGATACACATTGACAATAAGCGTTGTGGAATCGCAAACCACAATGAAGCAGGGGCATCATTGGGTTTAGGCGGATTGCCTGGGTCGGGATAAGCAAAGTTGATTGATTTTTTTGCGCATAAAGACAAAGAAGAGTGTTCTTTGCTGACAGCGTAAACCTTACGGATGTGCTCACCTACACAAGCACTGCAATAGTGAATGTCTCTGTAATTTTTCTTACGCACAGCCTTGTCAAAAAGCCGGTGTACCGTTCAGAAAGCACACGGACTTCAGAGGTCGAAATAGTCGTGCTCACTGAATGCCAGGTTGAGATAGGCACAGTTCAGGGCATTTTTGGGGTAATTCGGGAGTGCTTCGAGCGAAAAAAAGCTGTGTTTGTTGACAATGCCTCAGCTTCTGGATACACTCCTCGGCGATAAGAAACCGGGCCAGTCATCGGCGATATGTAACAGGGGACTTTGATTCCCGGCCGATGCAGTGCCCTTTTTTTGTACCTATGCAATACGCCATCCTCATTGACGCCGGCTTTTTGAAGCACAAGCTTGGATCTGCCTTAAGCCCCATGGGACTCAATAATGTAAGAGGCTTAATCGCAACATTGAGAAACCATCCCGAGCTAAAAGATCATCATTTGCACCGTATTTACTATTACGATGCTGCTCCATATCTGGGTAAGCAAGCCAAGCCATTGACTTCGCAAACGATAGACTTTTCGGAATCAAGTACCGCTGTGAGGCAAAGTGCTCTCTTGGCTGAAATTAAAAAGGAACCCTTTTTTGCTGTTCGCTTAGGTGAATTATCGTTCGAAGGTTGGCAACTGAAGCCCAGATTGCTCAAGGACTCCACTCCCCCCATCTCAATTACGGATACAGACATCATCCCTAAAATTTCACAAAAAGGGGTTGACATGCGAATTGGAATGGATATGGCGGCGCTAACTTTGAAACATATTGCTCAAATATTGGTGCTTGTGACAGGGGATAGTGACTTTGTCCCAGCCATGAAATTTGCTCGCCGCGAAGGAGCCGCCATTTATATGGTTCCTTTAGGCCATCACATCAAGGATTCTGTTCAGGAACACTGCGACTTGGTGTTGAATATAACACCTCAGGACCTTGACGCTTCTTGTCATCTGCAAGCTCGTTAGATTTTCTCGCATGCACAGACCTCGTTCAATGTCTCTTGGTTAAGACGGATGTGTGTTTAGTCTCGAGTCGCATCCGAACATGCCTGGAGCTAGACGGTTTCTCAGGCGACAAGAGGATGGCTTTTGTGTTGACAAAGTAAACGCCGCTTCGCAAAAGCCTCGAGAGGACAGTCTTTTGACGCGGCGTTTTGCTTGGACCAAGCTTTCGTCAGCCAAGGATCAGTCCCGACCCCTGGCCCTGCATGGAGAAAATCTCAGAAACGATAGTCGAGACGAACTTGCCCGGCGGCGCCCTGACGTTGACCGACGTAGCCTTTGAGTGCAATGGAAGCAGCCCAAGGCGAATCGGCACTCTTTCGATAGGTTGCCGAGAGCTCGCCGACGCCCGTATTGCCTTCTAGCGAAACGCCGTCAATAGCCAGATTGTTGACATCGGCTTTGAGGTCGGACTGCAGCGTGCGCTCGTAAGCAAGACCGGCGCTCCAGGCAAACTGATTGGTCAGTTGATGGTGTAGGCGCGTACCGAAGCGCAGCTTGTGAACGAAGACGTCGTCGTATTCCAGAGTCGAGCGATCGGCAGCGTCAATACGGATGCTCTCCGAGGAAAGCCAGTTAAGAGCGTAGCGTCCGTAGACTTCCGTCATAAGCGTATCCGTGAGCGCGAATCGCATGCCGGCTCCGAGGTGCGCTGCGGCAAAGAGAGAATTGTCGTCAAACGTGGCTCCGGAGGCGGCATAGCGACCGGAATAATCGGTCGAAGACATACCGCCGTGCAGCGAGGCGTCCAGGAAGAACGTGTCGCCCACAAAGTGCCTCAACGCCACACCGACGCCGTAGTAATCGTGATCGGCATTGCCGCTTGAGGTTCCGTAGCGATTGTCCGAGTCGCCCCAGCCCGCTTCGAAGAATGCGGCAAGCACCGTGTCGGAAACACGGGTCGAAGCACCGACAATCAGGTGCATGCTGTCAAGATCCAGGTCGCCTGCGGTGTCATAAGAGGACTTTCCGCCGTACATGGCGCCAAAAAGCGTCGTTGCATCAGAACGGGCCGACGACTCTGCCATCAGCAGGCCTTCATCGGCAACGAACTCGGTTGCCTGGCTGATCATTGCCATTGAGCCGAGAATGCTTTCCGACAAAGTTGAAGCGCTCGAATTAGCTGATTTGCGGTAGGAGCTTGTGTCGAGAATGTCTTTGAGCGTGTCACTTGAGATCGTGCCGCTCAGCGTCGAGTCCTCTGCAACGTTCCACGATTCGGTCGTGAAAGTGTCCGACTTGCTAAAGACGGTGTCCCTGGAAACTGCTATCGTCTGGCCTTCGGCAAGGTCGATGAGTTCAAAGCTGTCACCCGGATTCAGGCCGCTGACATGAATGTTGACGGAAGTATCGGACAAGTCCCAAACGCTAGAGTCGTTTCCATTGAGTGTGCTGACGGACAGATCGTCTTGACTGGTCGCACCGAGCGTCAGGATCGGAGCTGAGGCATTTTCTTTCGTGACGTAGAAGTCGACGTTGTCAAACTGCGTGAGGTAATTTTCAACGGTGTTGTTTCCGGACAGAATGAGGCGGCTGTTTTCACCGAATGAGTCCTGTGAGCTGTAGCCGCCGTATACACCCATGACGCTGCCTACGGTTGCGTTGGAAAGCGTCAGCGTATTGCCCGAAGAGGTCCCCAAAGACGTTTCGCCTCCCAATCGGGCAAGCGATACGGTTCCCTTAACAGTCGAGTCGGTGATGACAATGGAGGTGTTGACGATATCGACACGATCGCTGCTTCTGGCTGAAACGCCGATGATCGTGTTCATGACGGAGTGGTCAGTAACGGCGACGGTCGTGTTTTCTATAGAAGCTGAATCAACGGAATTGAGTCTGACGCCGTAGACCGAGCTGACTTCGGAGCCCGCAATCTGAATGGTCGTTCCGACTGCTTGCGCCGATAGGAGATTCTCGGCACTGATACCGGAAATATCCGCGTCGCCTTCCTGCATTTTCACGTTGGAAAGGATGACCGCGTTGTTCGTAAAGACGGCAGTTGATTGCTGAGGGTTGAAAAAGTCAACGTCACCGGAAGCTGAAGCACCGACGATTTGCCAACTGCCTTGAATGGTCGAGTCGCTGATGGAAACACGGTTGGAGTGCAGTTCGAACGAAGCCGGAGTTCCGCTGGTTGCTTCGACGCCGTATGCGGTGGCAGAGTCTTCGGACAAATTCTCACCCAACGTGCTGTCGCTTACTTCCAGAGCATTGTTGTGAGCTACAACGGAACCAAAAGACGTATCGCCGTACAACAAAGAAAGCGAAACAAGCGAGCCTCTCAACGTGCCTGTGACTGAGGAGTGTCGGATGTCGAGACGGCCGTTTAAAGCCTCGGCATTGTGACGTCCCTGCACGCGGCTTGCATAGATATGTCCTGTGGCGTTTGCGTCGGTTTGAAAATTATCGAGTATCACGCTGGCGTCAGACGAGAAGACCGAGATTGCCGATTGGAGATGATCCGCTTCAATCGAATAGGATGACTGCCCCTCAAGCGTCACGTTGCTGATGACGACGGAGCTTTGCTGCGTCGTTAGCGCCCCAGTTTCGGAGCCGAGCATCTTAACGGCAGCAATCTCAAAGCTATGATCACCGACGAACGTGGAATCCTGAATCGCAACGGAATTGTCGAGTGTTTGCGCGCTCTCGGTGACGCTGGCACGGAGCGCATACACGTTGACCGACAGCTTGGAGTCGGTGATGCGGACGGCGTTGTGATCAGCTGCGAGCTGTCCAATTGTTACCGATGAGAGATTCTCTCTTAAAAAGCTTCCGATGTCCGGAAGGCTGCCTTGACGGGTATACGCGAGATTTGCCTGATCGATTTCCAGAAGATTGCCGCTTGCCGTGAGCGAATCAATATTGGTTTGATCGGTTATCAGTGCCGTGGCGATTTCATAGGTGTCTGTATCTTCAGCCAATGCCCCGGAGAGCTTGAGCGAGTTGTTTCTCAGATACAGTGTTCCGATGTCTGACGCTCCGGTCACCTGAACGGCTGAAAGTCTGCCTGCGGTCAGTTCGGAGCCGAGCGGGCGGCTGACGGTGAGCGTCGAATTGTCAAGACGAACTTCATTGCCGGCCTGATCGTGGCCTAATGTGGCGGAAACCCAAAGATTGGGCATATGGCCGGCTTCGGGGTTTGCCAACGGAAAGAGCGTACTGTCGACTGGTTCGGAGGCGGCTTGAGAGCCGGTTAAAACCTGATCGGCGTAGTACCAGATATCGGAGTTGAGGCTCCAGGCATGAGCCTGAAAAGTCATGGCCAAAAGGACGGCAGAAGCCAGAAGCGTATGTCGGGGCATGGAAACTGATTGGGCAAAATTTGGCAAAGAAAAAACAAAGCTAGATTTTATGTGTCCTCAGGCGTGCCGATGCATTGTTTTTGTTGTTTTTTTTCTGTGGTTCTTGATTTGCGGCAGATCGCGGACCGGTACAAAAACCGGGGAGAGGATAAGTGACGCGTTGCATACCACATTTTTCGAAACAAAGACAGTACGGCAAAGCTAGACGAACCTATTTCGCGACATAATCTCCAGGAATTTTCAAGCTTTCGTCGCTTGTTGCCGATTCAGGCAAATTGCTTTGCAGGTGTGTTTTCGGTTTGATCACCCGAAAACTCGAGAATCCAAGACGATTTATCCGGATAAGAAATGAATAAACCATCTCTGATTGCTGCAGCTGTGGCTGCTGTTTTGACAACTTTCAGTCACGGGTCGGCAGCGGCTCCCTGGACTCAAACCAGCTTGGACAAAGTTATCGGTGAGCAGGCAAGCGGCGAAGAACCGGTCTTGCAGGATGTTGCTTTGAATCTTGACCAAGGCCAAATCCGGTCCGGTGCTTCTGCTGCGGCCGTGATGGTTGACGGCACTCGGAGTGCTTCGGCAATCCGAAACAGTCTGACGCTTGCGTTGAGTGAGGATTTTTCCCTTGCTGAGCTTGCCGCAGCAGAGGTGTTCGCTCGCAGCGAAGTTCAAACGGTTCAAACGTCGGCTCAAGCCTCCGACAATATATTGAGCGTGCAGGCAAAAACCGTTACGGCTTCCGGGCGATGGACCGGAGCTTCGGTCGAGTCTAGTTCAAATGCACTTGCCCAAGGCAACGGACTCAATGTGACGGCCGAAACGCTTGATGTCTCGTCGTGGGGAGAAAGTACGGGCTTTTACGGCTCGGTCGTTGACGGTTCGACAGGCACGGCGTCTGGCTCATGGGTAACGATGAGAGTCGGGACAGCGGAAGCTTGGGAGGTGCAAGTCGCCGGAGCTCAGGTGACCGGCGTATCGGCAGAAGCTTTGAATAACAAAGTCACCGTTGGTTTCGATGAGTATGCGGTTGAGGAATTGAGGCTCTATGGCGGTCGAGCCACGGCACAGCCGACTTCCGACACCGAGCAGGAAGCCACACAGGCCATTGCCTCCGGTAATGAACTGTCAGTCGTTTTTGGAACCCTTCATGGTGATTCAGATATCACCGTCGCTGCGGGCAAGGCCGAGGCTACCGGGCAAGATGCCGCTTCGGTTGCCGACGGTAACAGCACAACAATTGAGATTGGCAAAATTGTCGCTTCGTCGTCAGTTCCGATCCTTGACATTCAAGGAGGGGTGTCAAGTGCCGGAAGCGAAATGGGCGATCCGCTGTCTCTCTCCGCTCAGGCAAGTGCTTCAGGCAACATGGTCACGGGCCGTCTCGGAAGCATCAGTGATTCGGACATCGCAATGGTTGCGGGCAGTGCCTGGGCCAATGCGCAGAATGCCGTTTCCGTTGCCGACGGCAATCGCTTGGCATTTGATGTTTCCTCCTTAGTATCGAATCCGGTCTTTTTAGTTACAGGAGGCGAGTCCGTAGCCGGAACCACGTACGGCAGTTTACTGCCTTTGTCCGCGCAGGCAAGCGCTTCGGGCAATGTGGTCACGGGGCATTTCGAAAGCATCAGTGATTCTAACTTGGCTACGGCTGCGGGCAATGCTCGGGCCTATGGGCAGGATGCCGTGTCATTTGCCGACGGCAATCATCTGACATTTGAGACTGCAACTTCGGTATCGAATTCCACTCTGGAGTTTTACGGTGGTTATTCAGCGGCCGAAAGTGCAAGCGGCGATCTGCAGACCGCACAGGCAAGCGCATCGGGCAATGAGGTGTCGGGACGTTTCGAAAGTGTCAGTGATTCGACCATATCCATGGTTGCCGGCAGTGCCGCGGCCTACGGGCAGGATGTGGTTGCCCTCGCCGATGGCAATCACTTGGATTTGGAGATCTCCTCTTTGTCATCCAGTGATGATTCCGGTGATGATTCCAGTGATGTGTTTTCAGTTATCGGGGGTAACTCAGTAGCCGACAGTTTAAGTGTCGCGTCGCCGTCAGTTTCGGCTCAAGCAAGCGCTTCGGGCAATGAGGTGTCTGGACGTTTCGAAAGTGTCAGTGATTCGACCACATCCATGGTTGCCGGCAGTGCCGAGTCCTACGGACAGAATGCGGTTGCCTTTGCCGATGGCAATCACCTGGATTTGGAGATCTCTTCTTTGTTATCCAGTCGTGAATTTTCAGTTATCGGGGGTAACTCAGTAATTGGCAGCTTAGGCGTCGCGTCGCTGCTATTGTCTGCTCAAACAAGTGCTTCGGGCAATGAGGTGTCGGGGCGTGTCGAAAGCATCAGTGATTCGTTCATATCCATGGTTGCGGGCAGTGCCTCGGCCTACGGACAGAAAGCCGTTTCGTCTGCCGACGGCAATCGTCTGACATTTGAGATTGCAACCTCGGTATCGAATTCCACTCTGGATATTCAAGGAGGCCTTGCAATGGCCGGAGGTGCAAGCGGCGATTCACAGTCCGCACAGGCAAGCGCTTCGGGAAATCTGGTGACGGGAAGCATCTCCGGTTCGGTCGGTCAGTCATCGTCCTTGGGTATTTATGGCGGACGAGCAATGGCGGTTGCAGAAGATTCAACAGCGGTTGCCGACAACAATCGGGTTCAATTGAGACTGGAAGGTGTCGCTGCCGACAGTCCCGTTTCACTTCTGTTGTCCGGCGCAGTTGCGCAGGCACAAACGAGAGCTGCTGCCGGAGGCAATCTTGTGGTTGTCTCAGGGAAGGATACGGCGGTAAAGGCGGTAAACGGCACACTTTACGGCGCACAAGTGACGACGCTTCAATGGTCGGGGGAGGCGGATGCTTCCGGCAACAGGGTCGAAGTTTCCGGTATTGATTTGACCGGATCGATCGCCGGAGCTCAGGTTCGCAATGAAAACCGCGATGAAAATTCTTCAGGCTCGGTCAACGCGGAGGGCAACGTTGTCGTGATCTCGGACTCCACGATCAATGGCGACGTGACCGGTGCGAACCTCCAGGGTTCTCACATCAACGCCGACGGCAATACGGTGATTTTGGGTGAGGGTACAGTTGTTAACGGTAATGTGACTGCTGTTGTCGACGCCAATGGTGTTTTGGCCCGTTCATCCGGGGGCGAGTTTTCAAGCACATACAGCAATAACCGGGTGGTGATGAACAATGCGACGGTCACCGGCGCTGTCAGCGGGGTGTCATCGAACTCCGGCTCATTGCCTGTGGATATGCAGGCTGCCGGAAACACTCTGGTTCTTGCCGGGCACAATGAAGCGGGCACAATCGCCGGCTTTGAAACGCTGGATTTGACGCTGTCAGAACAAAACAAAGATCAGAGCGTTTTGACTCTGACGGGTGGTGAGTCGACGATCAGCGGTTCCACCATTGTGATCCGCGGTGCCGAAGTGCTTGAACAAGGCAAGTTGATTGAGGCCGTTGATGGAGCAAATTTGTCGGTTACGGATGCCACCGTCGAACTGCGCGGAACTTTTATCAAGAAAGTCGCGCAAAACGTCGACTTTACCGTCACGGAAGGCGAAGGCAACGGTTTGACGACCGACTCGGATGTGCTTGCTTCGGCCAAGGTGCAGGCGACTGAGTCGGCCTCAAGTTTGAGTGAGTCGCTTCTCGGCACGGCCGCCTTTGTGCGTCAGGGTGCCGAATTTGTGGCCGAGGACGGTTTGGCGACCATGGAATTTGCCGCCCGCAGCAAACAAGGTCTTAACGCCTTTGCGGTCATGCAGGGGAGCTCCATGCACTACGACGCGTTGTCAGGCGTGGACGTTTCGGGCTTTACGCTGCTTGCCGGCGCCGCAGTGCAGCAAGGCAATCTTACCTTTGCGAGCTTCGTTGAAAGCGGATGGGGCAATTCCGAGGGCGACATCGCCAAGAACAGCACTGATCTGAGCTACTTTGGCGTCGGCTTGGCGGCCCGTTATCGCTTTGAGAGCGGCTTTTACGGCGAGGGTGCCGTTCGCGTGGGCCGCGCGAGCAGCGACTTTGCCGCCAGCTTTGTCGAAGAAGGCGATCGCGCTCGTTATGAGTCTGACGTCTTCTATGCCACCATGCACATGACTGCGGGCTACGAACTGCCGCTTAACGATTTCGTGACGGCCGACATGTATGCGCGCTACACGTTCTCGTTCCTGGACAACGACTCGGTGGATTTGAACGATGCGGCGCAGTCCCGAGCCGAACTTGATTCGGTGGTCTCGCATGCGCTGCGTATAGGAGCGCGCGTCAAAGGTGGCTTTACGGACGCCGTTAACTGGAAGGCGGGCATTGCCTACGAACACATGTTTGATGGAGCAGCTGGCGTCACCGTTGACGGGGTTTCGATTACGGAAGCTGAAATGGACGGCGGCAGCGTCATCGGTGAACTGGGTGTTTCTGTAAAGCCCGGCAGTGGAACGGGCCCCTGGACGCTGCAGTTTGCCCTCAAGGGCTATCTCGGCGAACGCGAGGGAGTGAGCGGCAACGGGATGTTGGTCTACAGCTTCTGATCGATTGAATGTGCGGAAATCGAAACGCAGGAAGCTCTTCGGATTGACCTGAGGAAAGATTTTTAGAAAGGAAATATCGATGTTGATTGAGAACTTACGTACGAAACGCACGCTTTTGTCGCTGGCGGTCGCGACGGCACTCACTCTGTCGGTTCAGGCCAATGCCGCCGATACCTTGCAAGGCAAGGTCGTTGCGGACGAGGCGCCCAACTATTCCGCTCAGTCGGGTAAACAGTACTGGGTTCTCACGGGAGCCGAACAAACGGCGGAAAGCAATGCGTTGACGATCAACGACGCCAACGGCACAGTCAAGCAGGCGGACCAAATTCCGGTTTCGCACATTTATCTGTTCGAGACTGACAAGGCCGTTGCAAACGGCAATCAAATGACGGTCGGAGGACAAACCTCCACTTTCGCTTCTGCTGTCTTGGTAATGAACGTCTGGGCGGACAATGTCGATTCGCTTGAGGCTGACGCAAACAAAGTGACGTTGAACACAAGTGCTGATGCGGCCGGAAGCTATGCTTTTTCGAACATTTTGGCCACGAGGATCGGCGAAGCGACAATCCGAAACTCCGAGACGGTGATCGATGATGTTGAGATCAACGTGACCGTCGATTCGTCCGACGTGTCACTGGAGGACCTCGGAGCGTTCTGGGCTTGGGGGGCTTATGTCAACAACCGCAGCGCCGAGGCGGGAATGACAAGTTCCGTGCATTTTTCGGGAAACAGCCTGACGTTAAGCGACACGAAAATTGCCGCACCGGAGATCTATGTCGACGGTGTCATGACTGAGCAGGTGAACACGGTTGTTGCAGAAGACAACCGATTTGTTCTTGAAAATCTGACGATTACCACGGACAGAGGTTATTTTCGCGGTGTGACCGCGGTCGGTGCCGACGAGGCTCAAATTCACCGAAATGAGACAACGGTGACCGGTCTTATCTTTTCATCGACGGATTTTGCCAGTGTCGAGGGCATGGAGGTCAATGGCTTCGGTCGGGCTGAGGCCGCAAACAATACCTACATGGCTGACGGGATTGAGCTCAACGGCAGCGACCTGATTCTTCGCGGCGGTCGTTTCCTAGACGGCGATTCGGTGGTCTTTTTCAATAATACGGTCAATATTGCCGACATCACCGCCGGAAGCACATCGGGAGAATTGCTCACGGTTTACGGCATGCTGACAAGCGGGGTGGCCGATGTGACGGCGAATGCGACGACGGTCACGTTGGACAAAATCACGTTGTCTCCGTCGGCTGCCGGCTCTTCCGTCGAGACTGAGAGTTTGTCGGCCCTTGCGGTGTCGGTGTTCGATGCCGAAACGGTGTCGGCAAGCGACAATCTCCTGTCGGGCCATGATGTGCACGTCCACTCGGCAATTCTTTCGGCGGCGTACGTGAGCGGTAAAGACACCGCGTCGGTCTCGTTGATCGGCAATAAGGTCGAGCTGAGCAATTCCGAGACGATGCAAAGTACGGATTTTGAAAACGGTCTGACGATCTACGGTGCGCGCGCTGCGATAACCGGCAACGCCGAAATCTCCCGCAACGCAGTGTCGGTGAAGGATGTGACGGCCGCGGATCTACGTTTGTACGGCGGCCGTTATTGGGCGGTCGGCTCGACACAAAACGCTTCTGTTGTGATGAACGGCAACCTGCTTGAAGTGGAGAATGTCACGAACACCGGACCGGAGGCCGATCTTTGGGCGGCGCGCGCCGGTTTGGGGGACGAGGCTTACCATAGCGGTGCGGACAACTCAACGGTTACGCTGCAAAACAATCGGGCTCGCGTTTTGGATTCCAAGTTTACCGGTCAGCTTGGAGTAGCGGGAGCCGAAGTCGATATCCGCGGCAGCGCTGTCGTTTCAAACAACGCCGTGGAGCTTAGCAACGTAACGGCCGATCGTTTCTATGCTCTCGGCGCTTCTTATGTGGGTTCGGAAACGGCCGATCAAGCCGATGTGGTGATGAACGGCAACACGCTGATTGCCGAAGGCGTGACGGCAAGCGATTACGCTCAGTTTGTCGCCGCACGGTCGCTCTTTACTGACGGCGATGAAGAAGTCTACGGACAGAACATCCTGATGCAGGGCAATCGGCTCGAGATGACGGACGCGACGCTTTCGGGTGGGAGCTCTGTGATGTCGGTCAGTGCCACGGAAGCCGGTGAAGCGCGGGCGCTCAACAATACGCTTGAGGTTTCCGGACTTACCGCCAGCAATGATCAAGGCACAGCGGTGACTAATGTCGTAGCGGCCCATCTTGATGCGACGCAGGCTGTAGCTGAAAACAATGCGACGGTCGTCGAGGATTCGTCGTTCACAGGGACCACGAGTTTGTGGGGCGTGCGACTGGTAGCTGAAAACCAGGGGGTTGCTTCGGGAAACAACGTTGCTCTTTCCGGGACGAAGTTCTCCGGAACGAGTAATGTCGCAGCGGTCTCACTTGGCGCAACGCAAGCTGAGACTGAGAACAATGCGATGCTCGTTGAGGATTCGTCGTTTACAGGGACCACGAGTTTGTTAGGCGTGCATCTGGCGGCTGAAAAACGGGGTGTTGCTTCCGGAACCTGCGTTTCCGTTTCCGGGGTGGAGGTCTCCGGATACGGGCTCATTGAGGCGGTGTCCGTTTACAGCCAAGACACGGTCGAAGTCAACAATTCGACACTGCTGTTGAGCGATGTCAGCATGGATGGTGAACCGGCTCTGATTGCCGGCGTCGATAGCTCAGGCAAAACCGTTTCGGTCCAAAACACCCTCGTGCAGGCAACCGAGGTTGATATTCAAGACAATAAGGAGCTTAAGGAGCGCAACGTGCTGGCCGGCGTTTCGGCATTCATCACCAACGACGGCGGTACATTCACAAACAAGAACACCATCGTGTCGGTGAACAAGTCTGATATCACTAACGGGTATGTAGCCGGCACTCTTGTGGCGTTGGCTGACGGCGGTCAGGTTGAGATCAATAACCAGACGGTCGTGGTTTCTAACAGCACGGTCGACGACGTGTACGGCACGGGCATTGTCGCTTCCGGTGACGTGAGTGCGCGTATCAACAATCAAACGATCGTTTTGGATAACGCAACCGTTGTGGGCGGTGTGTACGCCGTTTCCGTTAAAAACGGGACTTCGACACGCAGCGGCAATGACGTTGAGCTCACCAACAGCCGTTTGCAACTATCCGGCACCAATACGGTGGGTTCCATTAGCGGCTTTGACACGATCGGACTCAATGTCACCGAAGCGAATAAGGAGAAAGCCGTTCTGACCGTCACCCAGGCGGCCGAAGGCCAAACGAAATTTGACGGAGTGACGATCGAAATCGCTTCCGACGATTTCCTCGAGAGTTCCGATACGTATCAGCTCATCAATGTTGAAGGCGGAAAATATACGTTCAAGGATTTGACCGTCAAGGAAAGCCACACCTTCATCGAGACGACATACACAGCCGATGGTGATGTGGTACTGGGTAACGGTGAGAACCTTACGAGCGAGAATGATCTGTTCAATAACAAGACCGTGAAAGCGACCGAAAGTTCCAAGACGCTTGCCGAGTCGCTCCTTGGCACCGTCGCTTTCATCAACCAAGGCGCCGAATTCATTGCCGACGAAGGCATTGCGGCGATGGTGGATGCAGCCAAGCTTGGAGAAGTGACGGCGTTCGGCGTGATGCAGGGCGGATCAACGCACTACAACACGGGCAGTTATGTGGACGTTGACGGCGTTACCTTCATGGCCGGCGCCGGCTTGAGAATCAATCCGAACTGGACCATGGCCGGTTTCGTTGAAGCCGGGTGGGCCAACAGCGCCAGCCACGTGGAAGGCACGCGCGGCGACGGAGACCATGAATACTTCGGCGTCGGTTTTGCCACGCGCTATCAGACCGACGGCGTGCTTTACGTCGACGGCTCGCTGCGAGCGGGGCGCGCGACGACCGAATTTGCGGGCCGCTACGGGCAGGATTCGGCCAGTTACGACGCCAAGAGCCTCTACATGTCGGCGCATGTCGGCTTGGGGGCCCTGTGGGATCTCAACGAGAGCCTGAAGCTTGATACGTATGCGCGCTACATGGTCACGTATCTCGATGACGACGACGTGGATCTGAATAACCGCTACAACGATAAGCTTGACCTGGACAGCACCGTGACGCACGCGGTTCGTGCCGGAGCTCGTCTCTTGGGCGACTTCAACGACTACGCCTCCTGGAAGGTAGGCGCCGCCTACGAGCATGTCTTTGACGGCGACGCCGAAAGCTCGGTGAATTCCTTCAGTCTCGACGTACCGAGCCTGGAAGGCGACACGGGTGTCTTTGAATTGGGGCTGCGCATCCGTCCGTCTCTGGAGAGCAACTGGGCGGTGGATCTCGGAGCCAAGGGCTATGTGGGCGATCGGGAAGGCGTCACGGGGAATATGACCGTGCGCTACAGCTTCTAAACCGCTGCACAACGGACACAGGAGGACAAAGTGGTGAAAAACAAAGTAATCGGTTTGTCAGTGGCCTTGACTCTGGCAACGCTGATGGTCGGTTGTGCCAACGTGACGACAGGACAGCTTCATGCACCGCTCGAAGTCATGCCGACGGAAGTCTGCATTATTCGCAATCCGCAAGTGACGATTGATGCGGCCATTCCGTCGCTGCAATCGGCTTTTCAGCGCCGAGGCATCAAAACCGCTGTTGTGGATGATGTCGGAGCATGCAGCTCGGAATACCGTTTGAGTTATGTCATGCGGCGTTCTTGGGACGCAACGACCTATCTCGGACTGGCGGAGCTGACGCTCTACAGAAACAATGCCATTGTTTCGACGGCTAAATATAAGGCAGGCAGCATGACGCTGACAAAGTGGGGTAAGACCGCCGAGCGAATCGACAAAACGGTTGGCAAACTGCTCGGAGAACCTGACTGATCGTTAGTCGTTCGTCCGATTGAGTCTCTCAAGCGCCGCTTCGCGAAACACGGGCGGCAACGGGATTCTCTTGAGCCGACTTTTTAGAAGTGTTTTGTCCAACGCAGAGCGGCGCCCCAGCGCTCGTTGCCTGCGTCGCCGAGCTCGCCGTCAAGCATCAGTGCGAATTCGTGTCCGGAAGTTGAGTTCCAGCCGAGTTTGCATTGCGCAGCGACGGCGTGGCGGTTGTCAAAGAAATCAACGTGGGTTTCGTCGCGGATTCCGGACCAGGTGTACGTTTCGTCTCCGTCAATGTGAAAGCGATTGCGGTAGGCAAGGCGACCTTCGAAGGAGACATTGCCGGCCGGGGCGGCGCTGTTGCGCGTTTTGAACGCAAGGCCGGCCTCAAGGGCTGCAACGCTCAGAAGCTCGTTATCGAATTCCTGAGCGACAAGAGAATCGGATTCACGGATGCTGTCCCGGTTGATGCCGTCCCAACTCAGTTGAGCATAGGGCATCAGCGAGAGCGAAAGCTGTTCGGGTTCGAATTTGCGGCCGATGCCCAAAGAAGCTCCCAAACTGACGGTGTGCGCTGTCGTGTCAAGCCGCTTTGTCGTGCCGAAATTGCTGACGTACCTGGTGCGATCCTCAACGCCGTATCCGAGAAGCGCCTGACCGAAGAGGCGAACTCCGCGTCCGAATTCCCGTACTGCCGAAACACTCGCGAAAACGCCTTGCGCGTCGCCCTTGTCCGCTCCGGAGAGCTCGACATCGTCATAATAGGCTCCGACTTTCCAGCCCAACGCCCAGTCGCCGAAGCTGCGGTGCGCACCGGCTGAAAGAATGGTGCGCGTACTTTGGAAGGATTTCGCACCGTCCATGTTGGCCCGCTCGACGACAAGCGAAGCTTCGGGAATGATTCCAGTGGCATACAGATCGGTCATCGACGAGAGCGCCGAAATTTCCCGCAGGCGCACCGATCGTGACAATGCGGCTGCATCGAAAGCCAAATGCGAAGCCGGTTGGGTCGAGTCAAAAGTTTTTGCCAAAGTCGAAGCCGCCAGGAAGCGGTCGCTTTCATCGGCCGCAGCGGTCAGGTTTTCGGAAAGAATGTCCACGGCGCCCGCAAATTCGGCGGCGGTTCCCGAAAGAATGCCGTCGGCTTGTATCACGGCGTCCAGTCTTTGAGCCCGACGCATGGCCTCTTGCGTAAGCGACGCGGTGCGGCCGACAAGTTGCATGCTGTCATGCACACGGTGTAGCGTAAAGTTTCCGTCCGCATCCGTTTCGAATGTAAACGTAACGCCCCCTCCCCAAGAGAGGTTGGCTTGTCTGACCTGCTCAAGGATTTCGGATCCTTCCTCCAAATCTGGGAAAAAGAGTGTCGGACTCAGGCTCATTGAGTGGTCCACGTATTGGCCCGTGCGAATCGTAATGTTCAGAGGGCCGTCGGCATTGTTTTGCGAGCCCAAAAGCTCCAGAGAGGAAGCTTGAGACGAACCGAGAACGCGAATTTGGTCGATGGTGTGCTCGCCCACATCCAGCACAAGAGATGAGCCCGCTTGCAGCTTCAGTTGATCCCGGACGTAGAACGTACCGATTCGAGTCTCGGGGTTAAGGTCGTCGCCGGGTGAGAGCGTGCCGCGCGATGTCAGCCCTCCGACGACACCGCATCCGGCCACAGTCGCCGAAGCATCGGACTGAACTTCACCGTCAATGATGCCGTTGACAACCAGCGTGGCGCCGTTGATGACGTCGGTCGAGCCGCTGTAGGAGGCGTGTCCGGTCATCACGAGGGTGCCGGCGGAAGAAACAACGCCGTTCTCGCCGAGTGTCCCGGAAACAACAAGCGAAACCGGAAGATCGGCATTGTCCGGCTCTTGGGTCTGAGCGCTTGAGCCTTCGTAAGGCCGACCGTTTGCAATGGCTTCGTTGTAGGCCTTTAGCTCTTCTTCAGTGGTGATATGCAGCGTCGGATTCCAACGGACTTCGTCAATGTCGTTGGCAAAGTAACTTACGCCGTTACCCGCAAGATTGAGCGTGTAGGCAATTTGCTCCTTTCCATTGAGTCCCGTTTCGACGGGAAGTTGCCAAGTGCTGTTTGCGGAGTCCCAGCGTGCCATGCGATTGACATTGAGTTCGGCAATGCCGCCGACGGCGCTTGCCGCGTCAAGAAGTCCCGCACCGATGGCGTACTCGACAATGACGCAATGCTCTTTGAAATATGTCTTCCACTCTTCGTAGGCCTTATAGACAGCTTGCCTGTAGGCTTCCGGGTCCATGTCCCAATCGGCGTCTTCGAGTGTGCGTTCCAGCCAGTCGCCGGCAGCGCGTTCGGCGGCCTGTTCCTTGAGCGCATCAATGTCGGCTGTTGCTTCGCCGGCGTTTCCCCAAAAGACAATGGCTGCCGATTCCTGATAGACGTTGGTTTCGTATTCGCCGGTTTCAATCGAATAGCCGGGGGAGGCGACGGAAAAATACAGTCTGCCGCCGAACTGCCAATGGTAGTCGGCATTTTCGTGCGTCGGATCCGTTTGGGAGCTCCCCGGATGAATCGAAATGACATCGAATTGGCCGTCGCGCGGTTTTTGAGCGGTTGAGAGTACCGTGTCGGCCAATTGAGAAGCGCTCATCCAAGGAAAAGCCTGTTGTACGAGCGCAAGCGTGCCGCTTACATGCGGCGCGGCCATGGAGGTGCCGGTCATCTGCACGGTCCCGTTGCCGCTTCCCGCTTGGGCGCTTACAATATCGGTGCCCGGTGCGGCGATGGTCCACAACGAGGCAAAAAGCCCTTGGTTGGAGGCTTCTACGACACCGGAATTGCCGTGGATGAAGTGGCCTTCTTCAAACAGATGGTCGGATTCGATGTTGACGACGTTGATGAAGTGCCCGGCCTTTGCCGGATCGCGCATCTGCTGCAGCAACGGGTCGGCCGGAGCCAGCCCGCCCTGATTGCCCGCAGCAAAAACGAGCAGTTTGTCTTTTTCAACGGCTGACGTGAATATATTGTTGAAGGCTTGCGTCACGTCCTGCACATCTCGATATTCGTACAAACCGCGCACCCAACCCCAGTTGACGTTCAATCATGCTTGAGCCCTATTCCTAAATCTGTTATTCATATCAGTGCTGCGTCAATTGTTGTCACTGGCAGCCACGCCACGGCTAAGATCCCTTTTATCCAACCTTCAGCAATTCATCCCACCGGGTAGTGCAGCACGCTGACAATAAGTCCCTTTTCATCCGCCAGTTCTCCGACACTTTAGCAGAGGCCACTGTAAGCACACCCTTGCCAAACTTTCGCGAAATCATATCAAGCGCTACTTTCAGCCCGCCAACGCCGTCTACGCGAGCGTCGGCCATCACCCCCAAGCTTTCGATCACGGCGGGCATTACATATTCAGCATGGATCTTATGATCGACGAAAAAGCTTGAACTGGGGTTTGCCGCCCGCAAGCTCATCAATGACAAATATTGCGGTAACCATCATAGCAATGCTGCATAAGAGCAGTTTACTGCCGGTCCTTGTGTCATGAACAGGCAGCCCTGACCACCTGTATTCAGCCTGATAAGCATGTATCTTCACGTAACCGGCAGTCTTTGTATTACCTCATCAGTCAGGTAATTCCAATATCTTGGAACATCTACTTTTATGCAGGCACTTCTTTTCTCTTGCGGCATAAGTTCCCTTTGAAAAAGGGAAAAAACAAATAGTGATGTCAATCTATTTAGAAAAATCCTCTTTATTCTTCCAATAATCTCGATAAAACTCTTCACATTGTCTAACTCGATCAGAAACAGACCCTTTATAGTTTTCGTACCACCAATCAACAAATTCTTTTATTTCGCGGTTTTGCAAGTAACTTGCCTTGTTACATACAATACAAAATTCCCAAGGGGAACGTCTCCAATTTTTCAAAATTGGAACGATTGAACCTTGTTGGAGCGCATGAAGAGCAATCGTAGCGGAAAGATCCAGTGAAATTCCAATATTTTCCATAACAGCATTTAAGATAATGCCCTGATCATCAAAAACATATACACGCTCCCATTTGATTAGATCTGAACGTTGATTACCTTTTAGTAGTGTTGTTGTTATAGGATATTCACCACCACGATGCAAAATACCTATATGTCGAGCAAGATCCCCAGGAGTGGCGGGTTCGCCATTTAGAGCTAAATATTGTGGCGAAGCCACAGGAAATCCTCCCCAGGTGACAAAAGGCAGGATTATCAAATCCGGAGAGGGATTAGGACGGCGCAATAACGCAATATCTACAGTATTTCCAATTAGCTCAGTTAGGTTTTGTTGAGAAAAAAGTTTAAACTGGACATTTGGATTTATACGCCTATAATCAAAAATATAGCGATATATAAACTTATTTGCCAGTGCGATAGGCGCAGATATGCGAATAACAGGCCTTTCAGAGGCAAACCTCGATAAAGATTGCAAATTATCAAAATGATCGATTAAAGGTTCTAAAGTTCTTAACAAGCTACGCCCTCTGCTATTGACGAGTAATGGGCGTTTGGCATGTTCAAATAAGCTTCCAAATTCTCGTTCAATTCCTTGAATCAATCGTGATGCAGTTGATATTTCCATCCGCAAAGAAGCAGCAGCTTGCGAAACACTGCCCGTCTGTGCCGTTTTAATAAAAACTCTCCAAGCCTGAAGATTATCAATTGGCTTAGTCATTCCATTGCCTGCCAAATTTTAAGTTTTAGGTTCGGAGAGAATAAGATTGCTCTACCCCCCCCTAGAATAGATTACTATATCTGTCATCTATATCATACTGTGTAAAAACTTGTATTAAAACTTATACGAGTATGGATTACACCATTTCAAATACGCACAATTGGTTAATCAATTTGTATTTTGAAAAAAAGCCGGAGCTTTAGTTAACGCATTAGCTAAAACTTCCGGCCGCTGTTAAAACAAAAAATATCTATCGTTTATTTCATGCGCTTGGCACATTCCCTACCAGCAATTCGCCCGTTGACAAGACAGTCCAGTACGGCACAGGATCCTAACCTAACAGCCCCATGTACACCCCCTGTTGACTCACCGGCAGCATAAAGTCCGGGAATCGGTTGGTCTGTCCTGACATCAAGGCACTGAGCCAGACTGTTCGTCAGAATGCCCCCCATAGTGTGATGTACTTTGGGCATCAGTTCGGAACAATACCAAGGTCCGTCAACAAGCGGTTTTGCAGCCGGATTGATATAACGCCCAGTCTCACTGTCTTTCCCATTCTTCAGAGACTGATTGTACAGATCGACCGATTTTTTCAGACCTGCAAAGGGAATACCCTTAGCCTTGGCTAACTCCTCAAGAGTATTAAACTTCTCGACAACACCTCTGCTCTGGCATTTTTCCATAATGCCAGGTCGATTAAGTTCGACACGTTTAGTATTAATCTCGTTGCAAATCGACCAGCAGTGACCACCTTTTGCGCGTTCTGCAAAAATTGCGTCGGCACGGACCTTGCGGTTAGCCATTTCGTCAACAAACCTGCGTCCGTTATTGGAACTAACCCAAATTCCGAAAGCTCCGGCTGCTCCAACATGGAACGTAAAGGCGATGCCCAGCCCTTTTTCAAGCGGATTGCTGAACGGGAGGCACTGAATCCGGTCGTGCTGAATAATATTGCAGCCAATTCGGGAAGCTTCTCGCCAAAGTTCGCTCGTGGCCCCCGGCTGGTTTGTTGTCGAGATATCTTTAGTCAAGCGAGGATCATGCTGCTGACGGTACACTACATCAGCACTGAAACCACCGTGACACAGAACAACTCCGCGTGTGGCTCTGATGTAGATTACCTTGCCTGAATCCGCCTTCGGGAATTGGTAGTTCTTCCTTACTTTCAGTCCTTTGACTACTCCGTCCGTATCACGAATGATCTGCTCAACGTAACTGCGGGTTTTGAGTTCAACTCCCAATTCCTTACACTTCTTCTGTTCGGGAATAACAATGCCTGAACCAAAGCCGCTCTTGGTAACAGCGCAACGCGGAACAGAATGACCGCCCTCCATTGCGATTCGATCTTCATTCCACTCCACTCCGAGGTAATCCCTACACCAGAGATAAGTGTCTCTTGAGCCTTTGGCAGTGGTGATAACTTTTTCGCGGTGGTTCAATCCTTCACCGGCTTTGAGCATGTCTTCAATCAGAAGATCAACCGAGTCCTTGATCTTGTCATTTAATTGACCGGGAGCACCGGGTGCTGCAAAAATTCCACCATTGATAATAGAGTTCCCACCAATGGTTGGCATCTTTTCAAGCACCACTGTTTTTGCCCCTGCTGCACGCGCTTCAATGGCTGCGGCAAGTCCCGCAAAACCGGAACCGACTACGATAACGTCAAACGTCTCGTCCCACTTGGCAGGCATCGGATCGACACAGGTAGCGCGAGCCGGGGCAAGAAAGCCGACACCGGTTGCCGCGACAGCCGCTTTTGCAAATTCTCTGCGGTTTAAGCTCATCTTATTTACTCCATCCTGTTACTTCTTTTCCTTGAGCTCAGCAAGAGCGATTCCTTTTTCTCCCTGAACTGTGTAAAAGAGATAAAGTTTCCCGTTATCCCGAATAACGTAGGGATCACGCAATCCGCGCTCCGGATTTGCATTGGAACCGAGTGAACCGCGTGTAAGCGGCAAGTTTGCCCCTTCATAGTCCTTTTCCGGCGTCAGTACCAGCTTGGGTTGGCTAACTTCCCATTGTGTCCAGTCTTCTCCCTTCATCTTGATATGAGTGACCAGAATGGATTCTGGCTTGTCATAAATCTTGGAGTAAAAGAGAAGCACGCCGTCATCAGTCTTTAGCAGTGCGGGATGCCGCATTTGAGCAAACGTCACCGGATAACGGTCTATCGGCCCGGGCGTAAGTTTCGAAAATCTCCAGATTCCATCGTGGGAGAAGTTCAGGTTGCCAAGGCGTGAAAAGCCCCAGAAAGCGCCGTTTCCTGCAGGCAGGACACGAAGGTAGTGATCGCCCATGGCTCGCGTATTGACCTTCCAGTTAAAGCCGTCTTTTGAAATGGCAAGGAAGGTTGCCTGCTTTTGAGTAAGGATCTTTTTCTTATATTCCGGATCATCAAATTTAGGAGCCGGTGTTGTGGGCGTATGAAAATACATCCGAAGTTCTTTTTTCTCATTGTCAATCCAAATCTCCGGTGAGGCCACATGATCAGGCCCCCATTTCAGCCCGCTCTTTGTTAAGTCCTTGGTATGAAGCACCCCGTTCTTATAGATTTTCCACGGACCAGTGATTTTGTCGGCGTAAGCAACACGTATGTAATCTCCGGTGTGATGCGCGAAATACATTAAGTACTTGCCCGGAGCGTTCTTAATCCATTCCGGAGTCTTAATTACAGTGGGACCGTTAATGTTAAGACCGTCATCTCCAGGGAGCATGTCTCCCGAGATAACTACACCATGCCGGATGACATCGAATGCGTATCCTTGGTCTTTGTTATATTCGTGCAATGCGCAAGCTGCAGAAGACACAGTAATCAACACTGTTGCAGCAACAAGTGAAATCAGTCTGGCTTTCATTGTGTTCCTCACTTAATCAGTTAAAAGATATGACGCAAGCCAGCGACAAATCTTGTACGATTCTCCGTTGAACTTTCTTTTGCGCAACCGTTCGCTGTTGCATATGATGCTATGACATACACGTCAGTCTTTTTGCTCAAAAAATACTGATAACCAATGCCGGCTGTGTATTTTTCATATTCACCGGCATCAGCAGATTCTTGACTTTCAGCTTTCATGTATTGAGTTGAAGCCATAAACCGGCCACCGTACATTGGCACCTGTACGCCAAGTGCAACAGAGTTTGTTTCCCAGTCTTTGAAATCGGTAAATGTATAGCCAGCCATACCACCATGCTTCGTATAACGGTACTGTCCGAAAACTTTAACGGTATCAAAATCGTAGTTACCACCAACGACAAAATTCATTGTTGGATGGTTCCACGCTGTTTTGGTAGTATTTTCGCCAAGAATCGTTTTGTTAAAACCTACCATGAAGTAGGATTTCGCACCTTTATGACTAATAGCTAAGTCAACAAATCGGTTGTTGTCACTAAATTCATCAGCTTCATCTTTTTCATATTTCGAAAAAGAAAATGTACCCACTGCGCTCCAACCCGCAAATGTTGGAGTTGTATACTGAATTGCGTTATTTAGACGATGCGTATTTTGCTGTCCCGAGACAGACAGAGTTGAATCGTCTCCATATCCGCATTTAAAGGCATCGGTTGCAGCCAAAGTCTGATGGCGTCCGGCCGCTGCTGTACCAGCATAGAGTCGACCAAACATAATTTCACCGTAGGTGTTATTATGAATTCCAACAAATGCCTGACGCCCGAAGAAATCATCGTCCTTTCCGTGGAAACTTTGAATGCTTCCGGTATCCGGTTGGATTTGTGCTTCCAAAGTGGTGAACACGTATGTATCAGCGCTAAGTTTTTCCTCAGCGTAAATGCCAAACCGGCTTCCAGATTGCGTATTGGGCTTCATTGTTAAAGTTGGCTTAGCATTTTTTCCGTCTTCGTATGCCAAAGACAGATCGATTAAACCATATACGCGAACTTCTGCTGCTGTTGAATAAGTTGCCCCTAAAATCAATGAACACAAAACAGCAGATTTAAAAAGTTGTCTCATTACAAACTCCTTATTTCACTTTGAAATTGAAATCGTGACAGGAGGCACAAAAGTCGACTGAAGGCTGATGAGCCTTATGACAGTTAGTGCATTCCAAGGAGTCGAGATAGTGTGGAGAATAATGAGGGTTTTGTTTTGTTTTGTCTATCGGAGTTGTTTTTTTAACCAAAGCATCTGTAGGGTGACATTTTTGACAAATCCCTTCCTCAGGAGCTTCGGTTTGTTTTTCTCCGTGACAATTTTGGCAAACGATTCCATTGTTTTGATGGATTTCCGCCAGGTTTGCAGCGTAAACTGACGATGTCACAAGGCAGGCCAGACAGGAAAGAATCAAAACATATTTTCTTCTCAACACTTCTTTGTCTCCAGTTTGATTTCTCAGAATTTGTCCGGACGACACAATTTTTAAATATTTATGCAGAGAAGAATTTGTTCGTTTGGCAAATTCCTTTTTAGATTTTGAGTGTTTGCTGGAATTGCAAATAATTTTGTTAATCCTGCAATTAATTCTTCATTTCAGTTGATATATTTCAGCATCGTGACCTTGCTGTATTTTTTTTACAAACGGAGGCGAGATGTTATCAAGAAGTGGGGTGGGGCGCGAAATTTGGACCTGAAGGTTCAAGCATTATAGGCAGTCCCTCAGGAAACCCCGAGTAACTGCTTTTCATAGTTGACAGGCGCCAGCATACCGATGGTCGAATGAGGACGAATCGTATTGTAGGTTTCTATCCAACGAGTAACCGTAACAACAGCCTGCTCATAGCTGTCGAAGCGTTTGCGACCGATGAGTGTTTCACGCTTGAGGGAGCTCCAGATTGACTCACCGGGCGCATTATCCCAGCATTGCCCCACATCGCTCATGGAGCACCTCATGTCCAGTTGCATAAGTCGGTTCTGGAAAGCAGCAGAACAATACTGCGTGCCTCGATCCGAGTGCATGATCGTTCCCGCAACAGCGTTGATACCGCGCGTACGTACAGACATATTGAGAGCCCTAAGGACCAAATCGGTCGTCATCGAAGTATCCATGGCCCAGCCCAGAATGCGGCGGCTCCCAAGATCCAAAATGGTAGCCAAGAATCCCCATCCTTGGGTCGTGGGCAAGTACGTGATGTCGCTCACCCATGCTCTGTTGAGTGTTCCGGGAGCAAAATCGCGCCCTAAGAGGTTGGGATAGACAAACATGTTGTGATTGCTGTCGGTCGTTTTGACAGTACGTTTGAAATGACGGTACCCGATGATGCCGTTGACACGCAAAACGTCTCTGAGCCGCTTGACTCCGATGCAAACGCCTCTTTGACGCATGAGCGCGTGCATTTGACGGTACCCGGGGGTGTATTTCATCTCGTTGCGGATGATTTTGGCTTGTCTGAGCACAGTTTCATCGGAAATGACCTTCTTGCACTTCACAGGCATGCGCTGGCGCTTAACCCATGCGTGATAGCCGCTGACACTGACCTCAAGTACCTCGCAACGCTTGGCTATCGGGATATCTTTGAGTTCCGAATCCTCAAGGGAAGCTTGAATAAAGGCGTACCTCACTGAAGGACGTTTTTCGAGAGGTACGCCGCGAATTTTTTTAGCAGCAATACCTCGGCGCGGGACTTCTGCAATTCGGAGCGCAAACGCGCAATCTCTGCCTGCTCGGCACTAACGGAATCTTCGCCGTCAAGTGATGCTTGAAGCAATCCGCTGCGATACTAGCGCACCCAGCTATACAAGGATTTGGGATTGATGTCGAGTTCACGAGCCACATCAACAGCCGGACGATGCTCGTCGACGACAAGTTTTGCTGCGTTAAGACGAAATTCTTTGGTGAAAATACGACGAGTAAAAGCCATGGGGTTTAGTCTCCTGATAGACAAAATTGTGCCCTAACAGGGCCGATCTATCAGGTCCATTTTTCGTACCCTCATCCCAGAGAGTCAAATGAGGCATGACGCACCTAGCAAGACAACCGAGACGAGAATAAAACGCCTTTCGAATCAAGCTCAAAGTATGTCAAAGAAATGCTGTTTCGAACAGATTGTTCGCTCGAATGGTTATCCTCGTCGATTAGGCGAAGGAAAGCGTCAAGATAACCGGTCGTTGTTGGAATCGAAAGAAGCGATGCGCCGGACTGAACTCACGAAGAAAACCGTGGGTGCTCAGATTGAAGAAATGTAAAAAGGCGTGCGGTAGATTTGGCGCTTTTTGATAAACGGTGCGGCTGACGAAACAAGAAGCGCTTACGAAAAAAGGTACAACGAAGTCCAAAGTAGTCTGAAGTGGTAAAACAGGAGACGGATGACGATGACTGAGTCGCTTGTTTCACTCAATACAAAAATTTCAGCTGAAGAAAAGCGTCGCTTTGTTGAAACGGCTAAAGCGGTGGGTTTGACGCCTTCGGCTGCGATAAGGGCCTTTGTTCTCAAATTCTGCGAATGCTGCGAAATGCCGTTTGAATTCAGAAAGGAGCCCCGGATCAATCTGAGTCATCCCGATCTGGTCAAAGCCAGAGTCCAAGACGGCGTAGTGATCGTTCTTAACAGTTGGCGGGATGAGGACGATTGAGCCGAAGCTTTGGGAGATTTGGCGTTTTCGATTTGCTTTTGTTTAGGTAAGAGTAAGAGTTAGACCGAGCACAAACGGTCTGCCGAGAATTTCCATTCGGCAGGCCGTTTTTACCGTTTGCAAATAAACGGTTATCTCACACTCGGAAGATAAGCAAAAGCCACTTCAGTTTTGAGAGGATGCCGTTCAAGGGCTTCTTTGAGCAAAACGGGATCAACGGCGCCGGTGGCGTCCGAAAGCATGACAACGACTTTGTTGCCTTCGCGGTAGGCCTTGACCGCATGCACGATGAATTGAGCCAGAGCCGCAACCGGGTTAATGGGCTTCAGAGTGGGTTCGAGAAGCGGCAACGTTTTGGCGTCGGGCCGCGGGCAACAAACAAATAACCCCTCGTGACAGTGTTCGGTGCTGCAAGCCAGTGCACAGGCAAACGAGTCGGCTTCGGTGCGCACTGTTGTTTGCGCCGTTGCCTGAGTCCGGATCAGAGCATGAGAAACCCGATTGTCGCCTTTCATCATCGTCACGCGCATGAGACGATTGGCTAAACCTTTCCGGTTCTGGCCCAGTGCTTCCACGAGACCGTGTTGGCCCAAGCGCATCGGCGTCACATCGACAAAAAGCGTTCGGCAGTCGGCCTTTGGGGTTGAATTGACTTGACGATAGGCACGCACGCAAGACAGTGTCGCGACGAAATGACGGGCGAGCGAGGCCTTGAGACCGTGAACTTCGGCGCGCGAAAGCGTTTGCATGAAGATGCTGGTGATGCGTCCGAGACCGCAGGCGCGCTCAAGCATCCGAAACCGATCGACGCGGGCATTGCCCAGAATGCGCATGGCAACGGAAAGGCTTTCGAGCGTCAGCGGTTCGTGCGCACGAAGTACGCAACTTTGAATGCGATCAGTGAGGGCTCTGGGCAAACCGCCGTCAACGCCGTCAAAAACGGTGGCGGCGGTTCTAAGGTCGCAGATCTGCTGAATGTTCCAGCGCATGCGTGCGGCCTGACGGTGCTGGGATAACTCAGGCAGCGGAGCGCAAACGAAGTTTTTATCCTTTGGTTTGTGCATCGGTTTTTCCCCAATTGATTTAAAAATACAAAAAACTCAAACTCACGAATAACTCCTTTTGTTGAATTGAATAACAAAAGGCAGAGTCGGGTATCGATATCAGGCAAAAATGCTTGCTATCGCTTTGCATCGCTTTTGAATCCAAAAGCGAAGTGCGCAATCTAAGGGAAATCCTGTAGTTTGTAAAGAGCGAAGAGAAAAATATTTTTTTGTGCTCAGGATTGAATTTTGACCGGGGACGTGCTAATGATCATTGCGTGAAAATGCCTGCAGGACGGACAAAGCAGCGAGAATTGACAGAGGAGAGGCGTTCGTTTTTTGTTCGGTTCGAAACGAACAAAACGAACAATAAAGAGGGGCTTGGATTTATTTTAAAGATCTGAGGTTGCAAAAAGCCTTGCCTTTTTATTTATTTCAAATAAACGGCAATTTTTTTCGAAATATTTTGATTGTTTATATAAGAAATCAAGTTTAGGTACGATATTGCAGCACTCGATTTGTATAACAAATTCGACGTCGCCGCTTGAGGTTCGCTCGAGTCAATCCTTTCGAAATACACAAAGTCGGCAAGACTACCAGGATCGGGCGCATGCTGCGACGGATTTCTTAAAAAACTGACGTTTTTATTGAAAATTTTCTCTCGAGGTCGTCGCGTCGAATTGCCGATGGGGCGCGGGATTTGCGGCGATGACGCCTACGACGGAGTCTCGGACGATCAGACGGAAAACTTTTCCGTTTTTGTTTTTCGTTGCCCTCAAATTGTCTTGACGCCCGAAAGATGCGTGTGAACAATTCGCCGCCGTGCCGAACGCCTGGCGTTTGCCCCGTCGTTCGGCCGAAGTCGAAGAAAAACCGAAGGTTCGTCTCAAAGGTGAGTCGGCGGTTTTTCCATGTAAAACCCATCCGAGGAGACGTTGCATGTTCAACTCAATGTCGGACGAAGCGCGCTTAAAGGCTTTTAAGTGGTTCTTTGTGACGGTTTTGGCCGTCTGGGCTTTGCTTTTGACCGTTGATCCCGCGCACGCCGCCGCCACGGGCGGATCGGAGTTCAAGTCCTTGTATGAGCTTGTCTCCGGTTGGGCGAGAGGATATCTGGGCAGAACCATTGCGGTGGTTTTTCTGCTCGTGGGCCTCGGCACGGGACTTATTCGCGGATCCGTTATTGCGGCGGTGACGGCGCTCGGTGCGGCAGTGGCATTGTTGATGCTGCCCACGATCGTTGATTCGCTCTTTAACGGCGCCGGCATTTAAGCAAAGCGCCGAGTGCGAAAGGCGGCCGACGGCTTTCATGCCTCGGACACTTTTCGCACTCCGCCGAGCAACCCTTTTTTTTCGGAGAGACATTCAATGCAACCGGTCCTTGTGCCGAAAACGCTCGACGCGCGCTCGCGTCTTCTTTTTTGGGAGAGCGACTACGTGATCGTGGCCTTGGGCGGCTTTGTGGCCGGTCTGCTTGTGTCGGGACTCACCGCAGGATTGATCGGCGCCGTGCTCTTTGCTTGGGGCTGGCAAAAAGCCCGAGGCGGGGGTTCAACGGCGCAGGCCGTGGCGTTGGCGTACTGGCATCTGCCGGCGGACTTTTTCCTGCGCGTGCCGCAAAGCGCCAGACGTCACTTTATCGGGTAAGTCTCCGAGGCCATCGACAGAAACCGAACTCTCGACGCCGTTGATGCGTCACAAACATTCACTAAAGCGTACGCCATGCAGCGAATCATTCAGACCGTTTCGGCCGAAGCCGCCGCCCATTTGCAGATCCGACGTTCCATCGTGGCCGCTTTGGGCGTGAGTCTGCTCACGAATGCCGCTCTGGCGCTCACGTTGCTCACCAAAACCGACAACAGCCGCACGGTGGTTTTGTCGCCGGCGGCCACCCAAACATTTATCGCCACGAACGATGCCGTGAGTCCTAATCTGCTGGAATCCTTTGCGGCTCAGTCGGCGTCGATTCTTCTCAATATGACGCCGGCAACGGCCGCAGCCAACGCCGAAATCTTTCTTAAAAACGTGGCGCCGCAAGCTTATGCGGCAATGGCTGCCAACGTGCGTCGCGGCGCCTCCGAACTCATGCGCAACTATGCCTCAAGCGTTTTTTACCCCCATGCCTCCGCCGTGGACGAGACTGCCAAAAGTGTATGTCTGAGCGGCGAACGGCGCATGATGATTGCGAGTGCTGTGACCGAAACCAGCGATATAACAGTCTGTATGCGACATGTTGTAACGGCGGGACGTCTGCAGATTTCTCAACTCACCATCCGCAAAACGGAAAGCACGGATCCGGCTGTTGAGCTCTCAAACTTTATCGGTCCGGCTCGATCGATTGCTGACGCACAAGCCGAGTCCGTCGACTGAATTCCCTGAAATTCGATAAACCGATAAGGCTTTGCCCGCTATGCAAAGCTTCGGGGGATTGTTGTTGCTTTCGTTTCCTTAACAGATTACAAACAACACGTTAAATCAATGAGACGTTTCCCTTTAAAGACCGTTTTGGCCGGTCTCGTGACAGTTGCGGGACTCATCGCAAACGGCGCAAAAGCCGCAGACCCGGCCACACATCCTCTCTCGCGTGATCACGTCAATCTCGTGCGCGTCCAGGGTCAGAAGATCACCGATGTGGTTTACGACACGCAGGCTCTGGAAGTCTCGGCCGACAAGGAGCGCGGCATTGTCTTTATCAAAGTGAAGACGGCGTGGCTGGCGTCGGGAGCCGGGGAGGTCACTTCGGCATTCTTTAACACCGAGAGTGAAAACTTTTCCGTGCAGTTTTTCGTAAGTGCCGTTCCGTCGCAAACGGTCGATTTGGTGCCGCAGACCTCGGTGACAGGGGCGGCCGATGATCGGCAGACGCGCATCGCGTTGGCCGCGCCGTTGTTAAAGCTTGAGTCGGGCGACTTTGTGAGCGAACTCAAAACCCTGGTGCAAAAGAGTGTCACGGGACAAGTTCCTGATGAGACGCTTGCCGTGGGGTCACTTGCTTCGCGCGAGGACGATCGGCGCTTTGCCCGTTTGCCTGCACCCGAAGGCGCAGTGTACTGGGAGGGTTTTAAGGTTCGCGAAACGCAAGCGTTTTTGTCGGCCGACAAACTCACCGAAACGCTTTTGTTTACGCGTGTCTCTGCCAAGGCGGGAGTACCGGACGCGGCGCGTTTGGCGAGAATCATCGGCGGCGTGCTTGCCGTGGCGCAGGAAGTGCAGGGGTCGGGTGATCGACTTCAAACGGAAATCACCGTGATTCGTTCGCGTGAAGCAGCGACCCGCGGCGGCGACGTTTTTGAAAGTGCGCTGGTTGCCTTGTCGGGCGCCGTTTCCACATCGAAACGCGAGAGCAAGCTTCCATGAGTCAAGAGCCGATTGATTTTGAGGCCGAACGCCGTCGCGCAGCCAAAGAACTGGGGCTGCCGTACTCCGATTTGGACGATCCCGTCCATTGGCAGAGAAACATGCAGACGCAAGAGGCAAAAAAAGAGCTTGCGGAGATGCTCTCAGAGAGCGACGAGAAGAGGCAGAGCCGCGAACCACTCGAGGACGAGTCGACGTATGTCTCGTCCGACTCGATTTACACCCAGGGTCGTACTGCGCAGGAAGAACCCGAACACACAGCAGGCGTTGCCATGAATCGCGAGCACACCAAGCTTTCTTGGAAGTTGCGTGCCGAGTCGTTCGTCAACAAGGTGAAGAGTTTTGCCGCCAGCCGCCGTGAGCGCTCGCAAGCGGGCGGAGTAGCGGCGCAGCAAAAGGAGAAGTCGCGTCAGATACAGACGGCCGCGGTGGGTCTTACGACGGTTGCGGCGGTGGTGGCGGGCACCATGATGCTTGCCGGAGACGAACGCGGGGTTCGTTCGGAACCGGTGCGTGTGTACAAAAGCGACTTTCGTCTGGAGCCTGAGGCGTTGGACAAGCAAAGCTACCAAAAGATGTACGACGAAAAGCTCGCGGGCGTCACTGAACGTCTTCAGACGATGGAAGAGCTTGCCGCGCGTCTTCAAAAGGAATTGGCCGCGCAACAGGAAAAAAAGGGAACGCAAAGTGCGGCATCCGAACCCAACACCGCGGTGCCCGTGAATCAATTGCCCGATTTCTCGCCGGAAAGCCGTGCTGCCATTGAAGCGGGAACGCTTTCGGGGGCGATGAACACATCGCCTCCGGTCACTTTCGACGGCCCGCGCCTCAAGCGACTGGCTGTGACCGATCCGATCAAAGATTTTGAAGCGATCCGGACGGCCGCGCGCGAACGATACACCAAGCGCTCGGCGGCTTCGATCGATTCGCCCATTGCCGCAAACCGTGCCCGCAACGAAGCGGCCGGCACCTATTTGCCCGCGGGCAGCTTCGCTCGAGCCGTGGTGCTGGCGGGCGCCACGGTCTCCACAGGCGGGACGGCCTCATCGAACCCCGTGCCGATGCTCTTGGAAGTCAAGGATCTCGCCAAATTGCCCAACGATTTTCGGGCCAACGTCAAAGCCTGTTTTGTGACGGCCAACGCCACGGGAGATCTTTCAAGCGAACGCGTCTGGATCCGATTGGAGCGTTTGAGCTGCATGACGACAAGCGGCAAGGCGCTTGATGCGCGCATTCAAGGCTATGTCACGGGCGACGACGGAAAGACAGGCGTGCGTGCGCGATTGGTGACGCGCAGCGGCCAGGCGATTGCAAGCGCTCTTCTGACCGGTTCCATCTCGGGTCTTGGCAAAGCCGTGTCGCTCTCGGCACAGGACACGACGACCTATACGTCGGGCGCCGTCGGCACCACCGTGAGCGATTCGTTTCGCGCGGGGTTGGGCGAGGGGCTCGAGAGTGCGCTCGATCGTATTGCCGACTACTACATCCGACTGGCCGACAAGATTTTCCCGTGTCTGGAAATCGACTCCGGCCGCAAGGTGGATCTGATTCTCTCGCAGGGCCTCACGATCGCGGTGGACGAAACCGCGCCGTCGGAAACATCGGGCGGCGCCATGCCGTTGACGTCTTCAGAAGGCCCCGCTGTCAACAGTTCCGAACTCTTTGGCGAACGTATGAAAGCCGCCAGCGAGCGCTACGACTAATGATCGAAAGAAACAAACAAGAGATGAACCAGACAAAACACAAACGATACGCAGGTCGCGCTGCGCTTTTTCTGATGCCTTGGGTGCTTGCGGGCTGCGCGGGCAACATTACCGGACTCGTGGGTGCACAGGAAGACTTCGGGTGTCCGGCTTCGGGCGGCGTCAACTGCACGACCGTTTCTGCCACTTACGAGAGAGAACATGCCTCGGAAACCGAATCGCGCAAGCCGACGCTCACTGGCCCGGACTCGAATGTTGCTCTTACAAACCAACCGTCAGAGCCCGCAGATGACGAGCGCATTGCCGTGAGGGCACAGGTGACCGAGGTTTCTGTCAAACATAACGCTCGCGCAGTAACGCGTACCGAATTGACTTCGCGCGCGCCCGAACGTTTGGTGATGCTCTGGATTTTGCCGTGGGTGGATACCGCAGGAGATCTGCACTCCGACTCGCGCGTCTGGATGCGTGTGCGTGATGCCGCTTGGAAAATTGAATCCGTGCGTACGCGCGCCATGCAGTCGGCTCCGGAGACAGCGCCGTGACGGTTGAAAAGAGCGGACACGCCGGTCTTTGGCAGGGCGTGGTCAATCTCGCCGAAAAGCTTCGTGACGCGGTGCTTTTAAAGAGCAACGTCACGGGGCTTACAGGACCACAGAGGCGAGGCTCGGGCATTCCCGTGGTCGATCGCTTCAGTCACGTGCTAAGCGTCTTGTACTACGCGCAGGATTCGGGCGTCTTTTTCATGAACGACGGCGGACAGACCGCAGTCTCGAGCCTCGGGCGAGTGTTTGAGCTCACGCCCGCGCTTTACGCCGACACGGCGCTGGCCGAAGGTCTGGAGCGCATCATTTCAAGCGAAATGCCCGGTCAGACGGTCTATTCGGTTTCGCTTTTTGCAAGCGCCGCCGCAGTGCGCGAAACGCTCTCCGAATACGTGGAAAGTCGCTCGCAGGCCGTTCGGCTGCCCGAACAGGCCGCTGGCGTTCTCAAAGAAATGGCCGTGCGCCGCGCCCGCATGCTCGATGAAAGGGCCCGGAGTCTTGCCTTTGAAACGCACACGCCCGTGCGGCACTTTCGCGTTTGGCTTTCGGTCGTGTGTTCGCCCGGAGAAGCCGAACTGCTGCACATCCTTGAAGGAAAGAGCTCGCAGGCGCTCACGCACTTTCTGAGGGCTTCGCAAGGCATCGAAGTGGCGCTCAAGCAGTTCGGGCTTTTTGCTTACGCTTGGGACGACGTCGACTGGATGGAGACGGTGCGCGAAATTCTCAATCCTCAAAAGGCAGCGGCTGGAGAGCTCCCTGAAACCAGTCTCAGGGGACACGGTGCGCGTCAAAACCGACTTGAAGAAACCGTGCGTCCGGACGTTCTGCGTACTGCGGCGGTTTTCCCCGACACGACCATCGACATTGCCCGCAGCGGCATGGTGTTTGCTTCGCCCGCGCCGGGCAAGGGCAGTTTTGCGCAAACCGAAAGCCGACGCTCGGTCAGTCACGCCGAAAATGCTGTCGAAGCGGTAGGCTTGGCTGTGACGGGACTGCCCGCGCAAACGCATTTGTCACGCATGCGTCGCATCCTCGGAGCGGCCACCGCCACACGAGCCCGCATCAATACGCCCTTTTTGTGGACGACAAGCGTGCAGCCCACGGCAATTTCGCAGGACCGCTCGATGGTGGCGATGAAGCACGCGCGCGTGCGGCAGCTTGTAAACACCGAAATCGGGCAGTTTCTCACAGATCTTGCTGAGCGCGGACGTGACCTGGAAGCGGCGCTCAAAGCCTGCGAAGACGGTCGCGGATTGGCGCGCATCGCGCAGACGATGATTGTGTATGCCTCGCCCGGCAAGGGTGTGGCGGCAGCGCACAACGCAGCCAACGTGCTTGCGGGCGCGGGCTTTCAGGCGCAGATCGATTTGGGCTTGCAGGTGATGGATCTGATGCAAAGCCTGCCTTTGGAAGCCGGAACCGCGCTTATGCGCGACATCAAGACGGCCGGCCGTGCCTACACGGTGACGCGCCAGGCCGCCGGCCACATGCTGCCCGTGACGGGAGACTTTCGCGGCAGTCCCGCCAGAGTTTCGGAAACCAAACGCAAGCCGATGCTGATGCTTGTGTCGCGCGGCGGCGAACTCATGCCCATCGACATCTTTGCCAATCGCAACGGCAACTACAACGCGGTGGTGGCGGGGACGTCGGGCTCGGGCAAGTCGGTATTGACGCAGGAAATCGTCACGTCGGTTCTGGCCACTGGAGGTCGCGTGTGGGTCTTTGACATCGGCAAGAGCTACGAGACGTGTGTGGATCTAGCGCAGGGGCAATTCATTGACTTTGAGCGGCAGGACCGGGAGAAATCCGATCGGCTTTGCCTCAATCCGTTGGACATGATGGGCGAGGATCCGGCTGAAACGTTGGATGAGGTGGCGCAGATTATCGCCGCGATGGCCAACGGCAACGCGCCGATGGAAATGACCGCCATGGAACTGGTTAAGGTCAATATTGCGGCCGTGGTGCAAAAAGCGCGCGAACAAAACCGTACGCCGCAGTTGACTGATCTTGTGGTGCAGCTGATGGCCACACGTGATCCGGCCCTGCACGATGTGGCGGTGCGCTTGTCGCCTTTTGCAGCGGGAGGCCGCTTTGCCGCCTGGTTTGAAGGCAAGGCCAACGTCAATTTTGAAGCCGCGCTCGTGGTGCTCGAAATGGAGGCGCTCGCAAACAAACCTGTGCTTCAAAGCGCGGTGCTGTTGATTTGCATCATGCGCATCCTGCAGGAAATCCGAAACAGGCCGCGCAGTGAAAAGAAACTCATCGTGATTGACGAGGCCTGGCGATTGCTGTCGGGCGAGTCAGGCGCCTTCATCGAATGGGCCAGCCGCACGCTGCGCAAGTACGGCGCGGGGATCGTGTGCATTTCGCAGTCAATGGAAGACTTTCGGATGTCGGGCACGGCTCGAGCGGTGAGAGCCAACGCTGACAGCGTCTTTCTCTTTCGTCAGAAAAACGAAGGGATTGCGGCGTTTACCACTGATCCGGCACTGCAAAGGACATTATCGGGTCTCACCACTGTCTCGGAAACCTACTCCGAAGTATGGGCTCGCGTGGGCGACGCACCGGGCGTGGTCGGGCGCCTCATGTTGGATCCCTTCTCCATGACGGCGTTTTCGACGCGTGCCGAAGTGTTTGACGCGGTGCGCCGAGAAAAGGCCAAGGGCAAAAGCGCCGTGCAGGCCATTGCCGCTGTGGCGTACGGCGGTGCGGACAAGGAGGCCGAGCGATGACGGACGGCGCAAAACCGGCCACGCGAAAAAGCCTGGCCACAGAAGAGGCACTCAAAAGCTTTTCGGTTGTAGCGGTCGGTTGGGCAGGAGCAGAGCAAAACCAAGATGAGACGGCAGTCCCTGTCGTGCGAATGCCCGAGACCAAGCCCGCCAAGGCCGAGCTCCTGACACCCGCACAAAAGCGTCAGATCTGGGAGAAGTCGCGCTACGAGGCGCTGCGGCAGCAGCCCGATGCGATGGCGTTTCACGAAGAGGCGCTTGCGCGCTTTGAACAGGACGGGATGCTCAAGAAACTCGCCAAAACAAACGGCTTGACCGAGGATGAGGCGAGCCGCGTCTGGTCGGTGTTTTTGGAGCACCACCGCATTCGTACGACAGCGCAGGCGGCCGGTGGCCGTGCCGAAATCGAGGAGTGTCCGGAGGCCGACTCAGACATCGAAGGCAAAGACGCGTTGCAGACGGCAAAACCATCCGCGCAACCCGAGCGTGACGAGAAAGAAGCTGAAAACGACCGGCCGCCGATTCAAATCACGAAGATGCCGACCCCGCCGCTTCCGGCCGTATCAACAGAACAGACGTCGGAGCCTGCGACAACCGAAAACATAACCCCGCAACCCCTGAGAGAAGAAAGCGTGGAGAGAAGCGAAAAGCAAGACACAAAAGAACTCCGGTACCGCATCAACGATGAAATCGCGCAACAGGAGCTTACCCGAACACAGGCCGCTGCCGCGGAGTTGGCAAGCCTAGCCGATGACGAAATCCGTCGGGCGCGTTGGTCGACGGTAAAGACCGTGGCGAATCGCACCGCGATGGGGCTTTTTGCCCTCGGCTTATTGGGTGCTGGGGCAATGGCTTTGAACGTATGGGATCTGCGTGAGAGGCTCGGCATTCATTTGCCTGCGGTACTGCAGCCGGCGCCCGACGTTGCCGTGGTCGATCGACAGGCTGCGAGAAAAGCGCTGCTGGAACTCGCAGGTCGCGCTGCGCTCGAGGACGTGATGGCGGCCAACGACGTTTTCGACGAACTTTTTGTGCTGGCAAGCGCCCGCGTGGCCGCCCGCGAAAACTGGCTTTTGATCGACGCGCGAGCCGTGGTGGCCATGGCCAGCGGCGGACGCGATGCCACGGAGCGGATCGAAGCCGAGATTGTGAATCTTGTGCAAAACGGCGCGATCGAACGGATCCGAAAGACGGCGGGCAAGCCGGAGGAAGGACGATGAAGCGCGCCGTCGTTTTGACCGGTCTTCTGACGGGGATTTCCATGGTGGCTTTTGCAGCACCCGCTGTGAGCCCGACGTGTGCCGACACCGAAAAGTCGGAGCGCGGCGTCGACATCGTGGTGGCCAACACAGCGCCCGTTGCCGAACCCGATTGGGAAGTTTTGTTGCAGTCCCGCGTGCGGGAGGCAGACCGTTTGGGGCTGTTGCGAAAAGCGCAGCGCGAGACGGCTGACAACATGAAGCGCCACGCCGAGACTCCCGTGGACTTGAAGCTTCCGAGAGCCAAATCGACCGAATCGCGACGACTGGTGCTGTTGGATGAGGCGTCCGTGCGCGCCATGGCCGAACCTGTCAAAGCAGTTTTTGCGGGGTTTGTGCGCGGATACGTGTTTTTTGACGCGGATGACGAAAAGCAGCTTGCCTTTGTTCGGTTTCTCCCCGAAATCGGTACGTCGCTTCGCCCTGTGGCGACGGCCGGAAACGTCTCGCAAGCCTCGCGCCGATTGGGAATCCGACTTTATGCCGATCAGGGCGGCACACTAACCCGACGCTTTGCGCTCAAATCCGTTCCGAGTGTTGTGATCGTCACATTTGACGGCAGGGAAGTGGCGGCTGTGATCGATGAGGTGGCTCTCAATGACGATACAACCGACAACATCAACCCGATTACAGGACCAGAACCATGACCAAATATCACAGCCGCGCCGAAATCAATCAGAACACGGCCAAGATGGACGCCGATGACAAACGAGCGGCTGCGGGCCGTGCAGTGACCGACCCGTCGGCTGCGCGCGACTTTACGGCCACCTCCCTTTGGGTGCCCGAAACGCAGGCAATGCCCGTGGCGACTGCCTCCGACCTGGGTGTGCTTGCTTTGTCGCTTGTGCGTCACCTTTTGGAGCCGATCAAGGCAAAAGCCTTGCGTGAGCCCGAAGCAGCCAAGGACGAGCTCGCCGCTTTGTTTGCCGCTTTGCCCGTGCCGGATGCACGAGTCCTCACGCAAACCGTCAAGGATCTCAAAAACCTGACGCCGGGCTTTCGACAGATGCTGCAAACGAAAAGCGGGCGCAAGGCGATGAAACTCAACGCCCACTATTTCGGCGCCTCTGTCACGGCGTTTCAGTCTGGGTACGACGGACACTGGATCACGCGCGAGGCCGCGCTGCGCTTGCGCCTTGTTCGTTACTACGAAAAAACGAGCGGCGAATTTTCTTCGAGCGTACACCGTGCCATGGCCGCGTTGTCGCGCAACGGCACGGCTTATGCGGCTTGGAGCGCTGGCTGGCCCGTCTTTGTCTGTGACCTCAACCGCACGTTCGAGCGCTATGCCGCGCAGGAATTGTTGGCTGCGTCCCAAGGGCGGCTTGCGGTAGTGACGCCACCCTTGACGCCCGAAACACAGGTGCTTGTCGCGCGTTATGCCCCGGAAATGGCTGTTGTGGTTGACGAAGCCGGATTGCTCTCGGTGCTGCTGGGCAACTACAGCACGGTGATGCTTCTGGAGCGGCGCATCGGCGGCTGGACTGTGACGTTTCCGGCGGGCGGTGCGAGCGAAAAAGACCTCAAAAATCGCAAGTATCCGGCCTTTGCACGGGCTCTGGCGCGCTGCGCGGTGCTACCCGCGTCGTTTGCTGCCGAAAATGGTTCTGACCGAAAGCAAAAGCACACCTCCGTCAAGGAGGCCGTATGAGACGGCAAAAAGGCTTTGTGTCCGTGGTGGCGGGATTGTGTGCGGTAATCGGTATCGTGACTTCGGGAACGGTTGAGGCGGGCTGCGAAGGCTCCTTTCCCAACCCCGTTACGGACGTCTGCTGGTCGTGCCTCTTTCCGATGAGAATCGCCGGTACCCGTTTGAGTCCCGAGGGCGTCTCCGACCCCGACACCGACGCGCGCGTGGTCTGCACGTGTCAGCGCGGACCCGTTGCGGTGCCGGGATTCAACATGAGCTTTTGGGAGCCGCTGCGTACCGTGGAAGTGGTGCGTGAACCTTACTGCTTGGTCTCCTTGGGCGGCGTTTCGATGGATCCGGGACTTAAAACTCCCGCGCACGGCAGAAGCGCTCAGCGTACCGCGGGCGTTGCCGCTTCCTTTGCGGGCAATGTCGGCGAAGACGGTGCGGGCAGTCCCGAAATCGGCGCGGCCTTTTATCAGGCGCATTGGTACCACACGCCGTGGCTTTTCGTGCTCGAAGCAGTGGTCGATACGTCGTGTCTGGAAAACGCGGCTTGGGATCTTGCGTATCTCACGGAACTCGATCCGATCTGGGGCGACGCGCTTGCCTCGTTTGTACTGGCGCCCGAATCGGCGATTTTTGCCAATCCTATGGCTGTGGCTGCCTGCGCCATGGACTGTACGGCGGCTTCCGTCATGAAGCCCCGTCCGGAACTTTTCTGGTGCAGCGGCTGTCAGGGCGGTTTGTATCCCTTGGCAGGGTGGGTCGCTGCCATGACAAGTCCCCTGCAGGCTTGGCATCTGATTGCCGCTCGCATGAGCGTAAAGCTTGCGCGAGAGGGGCTGTTGTGGGCCGCCTACGGCAAAAAGGGACAGTGCGGCCCTTACTTTGAACCGATTCCGCGCAAGGACGTTTGGCGCACGCAGTTGATTTATCCCACGGTGACGGCCTCGGGCTCGAAATGCTGTCGGCCGATGGGCGCGCCCACACAGACCTGGGGTGCAGGCAAAACCTATGCGGTGGGCGGTGAAGACGGTGCGATTTTGCTCTGGCGCATGCGCGACTGCTGCGCCAGTCAAAACCTCATGACCGGCATGCCTTGAGTTTGGGTGCCGACACTTTCAAACGAAACAGCAAGATGACTCAGAAAAGAGCAAAAAGCCGCGTGCTTGCGGCAGCGTGCGTACTTGCGGCGGCACTTTCCGGGAAATCGCCGGCAAATGAAGCAAACGATGCGCTTCTTGCCGCTGACCGAGCGGTCGTGGCGCAGGCCGTCGAAACCGTGGAAAACGAAGCGCGTCGTCTGGCGGCGGGCGAGGTGCAGACGCCGTCCGAATTCAAAGGGATGGATTTTGTCGGCGTTCGTCTGACCGTGGCCGTGAGCATGAGTTTGGAAAAGGACTATCGCGAGCGTCTGAGGCGCGAGGCTGATCTGGCGCGTCTGCGTTTGGCAGTGCGCGGATTACCTGTGTCTGAGGGTTTTGAGAAGGCGGCGTATTTCGGGGCTACGGCTGAGGACCGGAATCGGCAAAAGGCCGAGATTGTTCGCTCTGCTGCGCGTCTGCATGAAGCGTTCGGGGCAGTGGACGTTGATCCCGCGTTTTTCCGAGAAAACGGCATTGCTTCGGTGCCGGTCTTTGTCCTTGAAGACGGCGCCGGGGTTTTGGCGCGCGTGCAAGGAGCCGTGACGACGAACTATGCCTTGGAGACGCTTTACAGGGAATTCGATGATCCGTCGTCTGCGATTTCTAAGGCGGCGGGCAAGGTGCGCGCCTCGGAAGCGCAAAAGGCGATTCACGCGATGGGGTGCGCCCTGCAGCGTGATGCCTGGTCTGAACCCTCGTTTATGGGGAAGGCCTGTGATTAAGGGGGCGTTCGTTTTGGCAAGCCTGTGCGCGGGTGTCGTTTATGCCGCAGGGACCGTGCCGCCCGCGGTGGAAGATGCCGTCAACGCCGGCAAGACAATGCCGATTCCGGACTTTGACGTCATCACCAAGGGTGAAGACGTGACGGATTTTGTCAAAAACAACACGGGCAACACGGAAGAGCTCGAAGCGCTGCGCCAAAACGGTCAGGGCGTGCTCTACGACCCCGGTCGCGCAGAGGCCGATGCATGTTGGAGCCGCAACGACCCCAAGTGTCTGGCCGTGCAGATGGTTGACAAAGGCTCGACCAATCGCCCCAAGCTCGATCCCGACGAGGCCGACAAGATTCTGGGCGGGCGTGACGACGTAATCGACAACGCCGACGATTGGGTGGATTTGGGCGGCAACGGCAGCTCCGCGGGCAACTGTGAGGATCACATCACGGTGATCCCCAAGCCCGAAGAGACATTGACCTGCGAAGTGCGCACCAACAGAGAACCGGGCAGCAGCGTGGAGGAAACGTGCGAAAAGCGCTTTGATGAGATTCTCTCGGAGGCGTCCGTCTGGGCGTGCGAAACGACGCTTAAGGAAACAAAGGAGGCGACGTGTTCGGTTCCCGTGGTGGTGCGCCAGCAGACCACGACCACCTTGGCTTGCTTTGAAGGCAAAAAGGATGCAACGAGCCAAACGTGCCCGGTGATAGTGACGCCCGGACAAAAGGAAAAGCATTACGCGGCCTGTTTCAAGCCCGTCTATAAGGCGGTCACCAAAACCTGCACGCGCAGGCTTGTGGTGACGATGGACTCTTCGTGCAAGGTGGGAAGCAGGCAAAGCGCGTCCAACAGTGACTTCGGGGGCCTGGGCGAAGACGCCGTGCCCGGAGCCGATACGCTCACAGTCACAAGCGTGTGCCGGGTCGACGGGATTGAACTTGCGCTTACCGTCAACAGCAAACCGGCCGTTACCGTGAAGACAACGACCGATGTGTTTGAAACGGTCGAACCGATCACGGGCGGCTTGGCGCGCTTTGCGGGCAAGGTCTCCTGCAACAAAGCCGACTGCATTGCCGACATCAAACTTACCGTTTACAAGAGCGCGGGGACGAACCACGTCTATCAGGGCGACGTCTCGCTTCGCTTTCCCTTCACGCGCTTTGTGAAAAACGCCGAAACCGAACACTGGAGCGAAACATGCACGGGATTGTGACGGGCTGGCGCTTGCGTGCGGCGTTTTGTTGCGCCGCGGGCTTGTTTGCGTTGACCGGTTCCTTACGGGCCGCCGACGCCGGCAAAGAAAATTGTGTCGTGACGGGGCGCGTGTGCGTCGAAGCGGGCGGCACACGGCTTGTCGACGGCGTGCCCGTGACGCGCGACTGTTGGAGCTATCGCGACACCTATGCGTGCATGGTGCCCGATACGGAATCCGTAAACGGTTGCTCCACCTTGCAGGACGATGCGGACGACCGGGGACCGGGCAAGTGCATGATGAAAGACAGAACGTGCTCCGAGGAAATCAAGGATGCCGAGGGGCAGTCCGTGTGCCTCTCGTACAAGGAAACCTGGGTATGCGACAAGAAAATCAAATTGCCGCCCGTGAATGCCGAATGGACAAAGTCAACCGTGGAGACCGAAGACGAGGTCGACGAATCGGCTTGCGGCGAGCTTCTCGATCGTCAAGATTGCACCAAGGGTGAAGTGAAGTGTACGGAGTCGGGCTGCGAGCGCGTCTTTTACTGCAATGCAAAAACGGCCACGGGCTGTTCGGACTTGGCCGCAGGCGGCTGCACGATCACCAAGGCCCCGACGTGTGATACGGATGTCGATCCCGCGTGCCTCATCAAGGTGGGGGAAGCCGTTTGCAAAGGCAAACTTCCTGAAGGCGTCGTGGAAGACGGCAACGCCTCGATTGAAGACGAAGAGACGGTCAACGTCGGGCAGCCCACGCAGGACGTCGAATCGTGTACGCAGATGGCAGACGACCTGGAAAACAGCGGCATGCACTGCACGCAGATCTCTCAGGTGTGCGTTGACAAGGATCCGCCCGTGCGCGTCATCAACGGTATTCCGTATCGCGCCTCGTGCTGGGGCTATGAGCGAGTCTATCGCTGTGAGCGAACCGAACCCGCGTCCACCTGCAAGGGGTTGGAGGCTAGCGAGGTCTGTACCGAAGTCGAGCGCACGTGCGTCAAAAACGGACCCGACGGGTGCGAAGCCGAGCGTGTCGTCTACAACTGCGGCAAAGTCGAATCGGTCGATCCGGGCGACGCCGAACTCATTGAGTCAAGCGATGAGATCTCGGGGATAGTCGAGGTCGATACGTGTTCGGCACTGGAAACCAACGACATCTGCCGCAAGACCGCAGAGGTGTGTACGGAACTCGGCGGCACGAAAGCAGCAAGTCCACCGGATTGGGCGTGGGCCTTGCCATATCGGCCCGCATCATGGAAGGTTGCGGAGGCAGACTGAGAATCGAGCGCAATCAGCCTTTTGGTTTGAAGGCCGTGATGGTTTTGCCGAAAGCATAAAAAAATGACGGATAGACACACCAAAATTGACGATTTGCCGGAAGCCCGGGTTAAGGCGGCTTGTCTGGTTCGCATTGTTGATGATGACGAGACGATGCTTAACTCTTACCGTTTCATGCTGGGTGCGGTCGGTTGGCAAGTTAAGTGTTATCAACAGGCTCGAGCTTTTCTTGACGATCAGAACGATGCGGCAGGTTGCCTTGTTCTGGACGTTCGCATGCCGCAGATGAGCGGATTGCAGCTTCACGCAGAAATGAGAAGACTCGGCGTGACCTTGCCGGTCATCTTTGTGACAGGACACGGTGACGTGGATATGGCTGTGCAGACGATGAAGGACGGTGCAGTTGACTTCATGCTCAAACCGGTGGTTCCGGATCGATTGAAAGAAGCCGTTTTGCATTGGTGTCGAGAGGATTGCAAGCGGAAGCTGTCTGAACTTCAGAACAATGCTCTGGAAAGCGACGCTCGTTCGCTGACCGAAAGAGAGCGTGAAGTGGCGCAGCTTGTCGTGCAAGGCCTATCCAACAAAGCGATTGCTGCCAAATTGTCTATCGCGGAGCGTACCGTTAAGTTTCATCGAGCGTCGGCCTGTGAGAAGCTCGGCGTCGGCAGTACGGCGCAGTTGATTGCGCGAATGATGTTGCTTAAAGAAAAAGGACTGGTGTAGGCGGCTTTTCTCTTATGTCCTCAGGAGTCAATAGCAGGGAACGCGCCTTCTTGACTCAAGTCAAACTCCATTTTCTTATCCGACGACAAAGCATCCAACGATAGTGCGATTAAGGCCGCCCAATGGCAATCCATCGTGCGTGAAAACGTCCGTGGAATAAGGCGCTGCGGCGTGTAGCCTCACCTCTTGGTTTGGTTGGCTGTCAAGTTGCCGAAACCTGTCTGACTTCTTTTTCCGAGCTGCAAAAGCCCTTGCCAGTACTTGTGTGTATTGGCAAAAACTTTCACTAACCGAGCTGAACTTACTGTCTGTTCGTGGCGCCCGACGTCGTCAATCATCTCAGAGTTCGTTACGTTATCAACAGAAGAAAGCGTTGAACGTTCTTATTCGACCTGTTTATCGTCATGACCGCATTGGCAAATGCGGCATTTCTGGCGTGGCCATGATGGGGGGGGCGGACCTCTGCTCCTTTATTTGCCTGACGACGCAAAAATACGTCGAAAACGGGCACAGGTTTAGCAGAGGCCGGCGTAACCGGTTTTTACATCACTGAGATTGGATCAATCACGGCGAGCATTTCCTCTTTCTCCTATGCTGCCGTAACGGGCATCCATCTCCAGTCCTGTCCCTTGCTTGCCACCGCCCAGCACTGGCGTGCCATGCGGTTGGCGATGGCAACCATTGCCACCTTCTTGGGTTTCTTTGCCAAAATGATTTTCACCCAGTCTGTCCGGCATTTCGACCTGGCCACCGCATGAGCTCCCTGTACCAACAAAGCTCGCAGAGCTTTATCGCATCGGCCGGGAATCTTTGTGGTGACAGTCTTGCCGCCACTGCCCGTATGCATTGGTACCAAGCCAAGATAAGCTGCAAACTGCCGGCCCGAAGAAAATTGCGTTGGATCGGCAAGGAGCACACACATATATGCCATGATTGTGTCGCCAACGCCCGGAACTGTCAGAAAGTGCTTTGCATTTCTGGTTTGATTGGCAAGCCTGCTGATTTCGCGCTGAAGCGTCTTAATCCGGTTGTAGTTGCGCAGACGCATGTATTCGAGAATGCGGGAACACTGATCGAAGTTGAAATAGCGGTAGCCGTTCTCCCGATGGTGTACGTCGAGTAGGCCGCACTCTTCGTAGTGCTTCAAAAAGTTGGGTGTAACACCCATGTATTCGGCAAACTCGGCGATGCGGTAGTTTGTACGAGGCGATTTCGGTTGCTTCATTGATTTCGAACGTTTTTTCCGGTTTTGCACTCAACAATGATCGCACGGTTTTTTGCGCAGGTGTGAGATAAGGCCTATTCGAGTAATGTCGGAGCAGGGCCAAAAATTTCGCCGCCGCAAACGCGAAAGACATCTCTTTTTCAGGTTGCAGCAGCGAAACTAGAAGAGCACGGCCTGAATCGCCGGGTAATCTTGTCAGACACCCGGCGAGCCATTGGCATGTCAACCCAGTTTCTTGAGCGCCATCGCGACGAGCACTTTGACGCCTTTGGAAAGTTGCGCGGTGTCAAACGTCATGTTGCGGGCGTGCAGTCCCGGCGTGCAGCCGGCTCCGAGTCCGAAGTACGCCGCTTTCATGTGAGGCTTGGTCTGCTTGAAGTAGTGGAAGTCTTCTCCGCCGCCACCGCAGTCGGTGGCCAATTTGTCGGCTCCGAGTTCTTCCTTGATCGTCTGCGCCACCTCGGCAACGAGATCTTCGTCGTAAATGGCTGCCGGAATGACGCCGCCCGGGAACTTGATTGTCGCTTTGGCTCCGATGCTTGACGCTGCGCCTTCAATCGCTCGCCGCACTTTCTCGAGAAGTTCGTCCATCAGTTCGTTGGTCTGAGCCCGCACATCCAGGACAAGTTCGCCGCGATCTGGAATGATGTTGGAGGCCGACGACACAGCCGAAATCGAGGTGACTTTGCACGACCAAGTCAGGGCAGGATTCATCTTGATCGCACAGATCGCATTGGTGATCAGCGCTGCGGCTTCCGCGCAGTTGACGCCCAGATGGGGACGCGCCGCGTGAGCCGACTTGCCTTCGATTTCCACGCAGAGGAATGTGCTTGCCGAATGCCGCACCGCGGCGCAGCACGTGCCGGCCGGAATGTCCTGAACAGGCCGAACGTGAAGGCCAAGCGCAATATCGACGTCGTCAATCGCGCCGTCTTTCATCACGGCGAGCGCCCCTTCGAGCGTTTCTTCGGCTGGCTGAAACAGGATCTTGAGCGTGCCTTTTTTGACTTTGTCCACGAGTTCGGCAGCCGCCGTCAAAACCATGGCGCTGTGGGAGTCGTGACCGCAAGCATGAACGTATTCGATGCTGCCGTCCTCGTTTTTGAAAGGAAGGGCATCCATGTCGGCGCGCAGCATCACAACGGGACCGGGTTCTTTGCCGCGGACAACACCCACGACACCGGTTTTTCCTACGCCTCGGGTGACCTCATAGCCCAGTTTTTCGAGTGCATCGGCCAGGTAGGCCCCGGTTTTGAATTCGTTCATGCCGGGTTCGGGCATACGGTGCAGTTCTTTCCAAATTTCGACGACGTCCAATTTGCTCATTTTCGATCCTTTTTTGATGGTGTTGCCTTGTGCAGGCACGCCTTCCATAGTCTTCGGGTGATAAGCCTAACGCCGCTTACTGTTTTGTCTGTAGGGCATAGCACCTAGCGAAATACGGATTTGCTCAAAGGCTTGTCGATTTTGCCATACGCATTCAAGGCGCTGTTCTAGGATTCGTTAAGGTAACAAACCACCCCAAAGGAAAATCATGGATAACAAACCGTCTCCTCAGTTAAAAGAGGAAAAGAAAGTCGGCATCGGAGCGTATATCGCTTTGATCTTTGCCATCGTCATCTTTTCCGGCGTTTTCTATCAAATGCCTGAAGCGCGCAAGTGGTTGAGCGCTTTTGACTTTACGACCCTGATCGGCAAGTTCGGTGTGATCGGTGACTCCAAGAGCAACTACATCGGTTCGGGCGGCTTGTCGGCTCGTGCTGCTTTTTTGTTTGCTCTGTCGCTTATTCCCAGCGTGATGCTTGCCATGGGGCTCATTGAAGTGCTTGCGCACTATGGAGCTCTGCGTGCCGCTCAGGTACTCATGACTCCGCTTTTAAAGCCCTTGTTGGGACTTCCCGGCTTTACGGCGCTTGCCATGATCACCGATCTGCAGAGCACGGATGGCGGTGCGGCTCTTACCCGCGGTATGTACGACAGCGGTCAACTCAGCAAAAAAGGACTGGTGACCATGTCCGCATGGCAGTACGCAGGAGCCGGATGCGTCAACAACTACTACGCCATTGTTTCCGCACTGTTTTTCTTATTCGTGTGTCCGGTATGGATTCCGATGCTCATCATTTTTGTTTTGAAGTTCGTGGGCGGCATTTTTACCCGCTTTGTTCTGAGCACCGTTTACAAGAAGGATTTCGAAAATGAGTAACGAAGCCGCCAAGACCACCTCGAACAATCCCTTCGACATTTTTATCGTCGGTCTCAAGAAGGGTCTCAACATCGGGCTTTACAGCCTACTTCCGAATGTGGTGATGGCGTTTGTGCTCACCTACATTCTGCAGCTGTGGGGCGTGATGGATTTTCTCGGACGCACCTGCGGCGGGATCATGGGAATTTTCGATTTGCCCGGACAGGCCATCACGGTGTTGCTTGCGACCTGGATGTCGTGCGGCGCCGGTGTCGGTGTGGCAGCCAGCCTTGCTTCGAGCGGCGTTCTCAATGGCCACGACGTAACCATCATGGCTCCCGCTTTGATCCTGATGGCCTCTCAGATTCAGTACATGGGTCGACTTCTCGGCGTGGCAGACGTCCCGAAAAAGTACTGGCCGCTGTTGATGCTCAACAGTCTGTTGATGGCTTTCATCGGCATGCTCCTGATGCGGTTTTTCGTCTGAGTAGTCGCAACGGAGATAAGGCGGCCGGTCAAACAGCTGCCTGCCCAAGGCGCTCTTTTGAGATTCGCGGTTATGCGCGGTTTCGGAGAGCGCCTTTATTTGCGGGCCTACGGACACAGATTGAGACGTTTCGAGAACGTAATAACGAAAAGTCGCGAATTTTCGTTATTACACTATACGAAACATAGAGAATGCTGCTGTAGCCCAAACAAAAATGCCGGAAATGCAAGCATTACCGGCGAAGCGTCCCTCTTTGTATGCATGCTCAACGAATCGAACAGAGGTCTTCGGGAACTGTCAATGCCACTGTAGACACGTTCCAGCAATCCGCAAGCATTAACTTATAGCAGCTTTAGTCACCAGCTCAGTCCTTAATCTCGCAATACTTCAGAATCGCATCAAGCTTTGAGAACAGACACCTCGTCAACGGTTCAAAGTCGCCGCGATTGAGCATCGAGAACCAATATGGATCTTCCAGACTGTACGGCACATCGGCTTCGCGGTCAATCGTCTCGTCCTTTTTACCTTCACGCAACCACGCCCAGTGACCGGAACATCGATGATCTCCGTAGCCAAAAAGCGTTTTCATCATGTCGGACAAGCTTTCCGCGAGTTCCGGTTCGTCGGCAAAGAAACCTCCGTTGGTTAGGCACACGCCCCAGCAGAAGCCTTCTGCCTTGCCGCGGTTGTTGGGTCGGCAGGCAAAGGAAAGACACCATTTTTCGGAGGTCGTGAAAAGAAAGCGCAAGGCGAATTTTTCAGGGTTCTCGGGCGACACGACATGGGTGTCGCAGTCGACCTCGAATTTGTATCGATCGCGGCAGGCATCCGTTATCGAGAGCACGAATCGTTGCCAGTTACGCTCAACCAAGTCGGCGTAAGCTTCTGCGATGCTGGCAGCCGCCGTTACGTTTTCCGGAGATCGCAAAAGTTCGTAGAGCTTGCGTTTGCGGCCGGCCTGCGTGTCAGCACCGTTGGTGAACAGGTACTGCGCAAAGGCTTTGACGAACCAGCGCACGTCAGGAACGTCAATTTTTTCGACAGTCTGCACCAGCATGTCGGCAAAATCCACGATCGAATACCGAACGATGTCTGCGCCTTCGCCGTTCGTACGCCACGGGCAATCCGAGTCGCCGAAGTCTGCGATCAAAACGGCTTTACCACGCTGCAGCTTGATGTCCAGGGACGGGCTTGAATCAACTGCGCCCGACGCATCCGTCGTGTTCGCAGGAGTACAGCGTACGATGACAAGCCCGTTGTTGAACGCTCGCGGTGCAACGTCCTGAGGCTTCGTTGTCTCGGTAAGGTAAATCGATGTGTTGTCAGTAAGCGGCGGAACCTTGACGGAACGGGCAAGGCCCGTAGCTTCAAGGTGCCTTGAGAGATCCTCGCTAAATGCATCCAGAAAAAGCATCGATTGTCCGTGCGAGGCTTTGGGATTGAGAAGAAACGCGATCACGGACGCTACGGATAGCAGCGTGGGCTTGAAAAACGACAGCGGAGAGAAGGGGAGATTGACGGCGTCTTCTTTGACGGCCGCATCGTCTTTCTTCTCGGCCAGAAGTGCGGTAGCCGATTCAAGCAGTTCCTGTGCTGCCGCTTGTTTGGGTATTGATGTCGTGTCGGTCCGTTTGGACATGGTGTTTTGTTTCAGTCGAAATATTCTTCAGGAGCCGGAATGCGGCCGCCGTGTTTTTCCTTGTAGAGCTCGAGCGGATATAAGTAGCACTGCCAGCGTTCATCGAGTGATATCCCGTCGGGTGTCTCCCAGCGGCTTTCGAATTTCTTTTGATCATCCGGCGCAAATTCCAGATAGATCGAGCCGTCATAGGGCATCGTGATGAAGCCGCTGTCCGAGTCGTAGGCAAAGATCGGTCCCACCTTGGTCTCGGGGAGATTTTCTTTGATCCACTTCAGAAGCTCTCGGCGTCCCGGGATGGCTTCGTAATCCTGAACGTCGGGCAATCCCAGAGGCCCTTTTTTGACTTGCGAAAACGTGACAAAGTAAAGGTCGCGTTGCTTTTCGTGGAAGTAGGACGTGAAGTTGTGTACGAACATGGGCATGGTGTGTTGTTCCTATCTGTTCGGCATGGATTGAGTCGGTTGGTTATTCGTCGTTGTCGAGCGTGGTCTGAGGTTGCTCGGTCTCGGTTTTTTCAGTGACACGCTCAATCCAATTGCCCAGCGTTTCAAGTACGGCAGGCAGAACGGTCGTTGCATTGCCTCTTACAAACTTCGTGAAGTGTCCGACAGAGTCGTTATCGGTCGAAAGCGGCTGAAATCCGTCCAAAGGGGCATCCTTGGCAATGAGAATGCGAGTGCGGCAATTACGGCGACGAGCTTCGGTTACAAAGCCTGCTGCCGGATAGACCATGCCGGAGGTTCCGACGGCAAGAAACGCATCGGCTCGGCGCAAGACGCCGGGAATCCAATCGAGGCCGTGCGGCTGTTCGCCGAAAAGTACCACGTCGGTACGAACGGACCAGCCGGAGGCTTTGCAGGCAGGGCACACATTCCCTTCCTTGTAGAGTCCCATGCGGGGGAAAGTTGCTCCGCATTCGGTGCAGCGGCTCGTCAGAAAAGATCCGTGCAGGTGAAAGACACCCGCGTCGCCCGCTTCTTCGCACAGCGTGTCGATGTTTTGCGTAATGTGGATGATGTCGGCCTTGTTTCGCCACTTTTTCTTGAATTCGGCAATTGAGATGTGCGCGGCGTTGGGTTTGGCCTGATCGTAGGCTTCAATGCGGCGGTTGATCGAATCAAACACGAGCTGAGGGCGATGCTTCATGTCGACGGAATCCATACTGTCCGTGCGATTCCAGTTGTTGTCGGCATTGCGGTATGTGGGAATGCCGCTTTCGGCCGAAAGTCCGGCGCCCGAAAGGATCACAATGAGGGGCCGTTCGCTCTTGATTTGCATCGATTTGATGCGGAGGTCGGAAAAAGAGAAGGCTGTCATGTTGGTTGCTCACTTAAGTTGTACAAATTTGTTGTAGAAGGCTTTGAGTTGGTCGGCCACTGTGCTGTCCTCGTCGAAACTTGCAATTGCAGCGAGCGGATCGGCATGTGTGTCTGACAGCAGTCGATCATGCACCGCTTGATGGCGCAGACCTTCTGCCCAGGAATGAATGGATCGGCGGCTCCATTGAACGTCGTGAAGCTTGTCCGAAAACCTGACCTTGCGGATGTCGAAGAACTTTCCGAATCGTGCGGCAATCGAAGCCATCAGGCGGTCAACGGAACCTTTGACGCCGTTTCGGCTTCGTTCGATACGGACAAAGAATTCCGTATGGTTACCAAGGTTGTCGGGATAGCTGCCGGTGGTCAGCCACATGTAACGAAGGATGCGGCGAAGCAGTTCGACAACCGGTTGTGCGTCTTTGGCAGAAAGATTCGTAAGAGCTCTGATTTGCCAAACCCAGGTGCGCTCCGGGGTCAAATCATCTGTCAGGTGAGCCTTGTCGATGGCGTTTTCAACGGAAGCGACCAGGTCGTCGGCCGTGGTGTCGACTGCGTGCTTTTCGAGCGCTCTTGCAATGACAAGAAGGTTTTGCAAATACGGTTTGCTGACGGTGTTCGGGATATCAGTACTCATCGAACGGCAGCAGTGCTCGTTGGCGACGGTGAGGAACACCGAGAGAATGGAGCGGGCTCGAGCAGGGGCTTTGGAAATGGCGGTACCGATTGTCGCCGCCGAAAGCTGATCTGAAGAAGTTTGATAGCTTAAATGAATTAAGAAGACCTCCCAAAGATTGGAAACCGCATCAATATCTGCGATCAGATAGTTCGGAGCCAGGCAAAGCGCTTCTTTGCGAGGCAAGGTCCACAGGATTGCAGCGAGCTGATCGTCCTGCGAAAAGCTTTTGAATTGAAGACGGTTGATGGCTTCAAGAACAAGCCCAGCCGAGATTTGTCCGAAGCTGCTCGACTGCGTTGGTAGGCTATCAATCGCCAGATGCAGTGCTTCTTTTAAAGAAGCCGGTGTGTCGTGCGTACTGGAGGAGGATTCAGTCATGTTGCCACCATAGAAAAGAGGTCTTTCGATGGTGGTATTGTGGATGATAGTGCGTCAACAACTGACGCACTAGAAACTGTAAATGGGACGTGAGCGCGGAATCTTGAATCTCGATAAAAAAGCCCGGATTACAAGGTTTGCGCCCATAATCTGAATTGATAAGGGATCGAGTTTTCACTTATATTCAATTGTTTCGTCTTCCTGCCAGAGCCTCATCAGATCACGAGGCGTTAAGGTCTCGACCGGACAATCCGGATACGCATTGAAAAACACCTTACCAGCCTTTGACTTCGTCTTGGGCGAAAGCTTGCACTCGAACGCCTGCATTTTTCCGTCAACGATTTCGATGAAGTCTACTTCGCGCGGAGTCTGCCCCGAAGTTCTCCAACAAGGCTTCCCCAGCTCGTGTTGGGCCAACACGTAGAGCTTGCGTGAACCAATGCGAGGCATCATCTCGCGATGCTGCCTGACGCTTTGCACAATCAATTCGTTTGCGGCTTCGGTGTCGAAATCCTTGACCGTTGAATGCTTGTAGTAAGCCTGGCGGCAATAACCAAACAGCGCACAGCACTTGTCCAAACTGATGCGAGGCCAAATGCTACGCAACCAGCCTACTGTTTGGTGCCAGATTTTTTTCGGATCAGAATGTTGAACTGCTGTTCGGCCAGCTCAATCATGTGCGAGTATCCGGCACTGCGCATCTTCTCGAGATCAAGGGCCTTTTTGAGCCTCTTGATCTCCTTGAGCCCCT
>ERZ773173.229-NODE-229-length-71656-cov-7.973366_pt1 | contig 71656 bp, 67 predicted proteins | sample MGYA00580535_ERZ773173 | MGnify/ENA primary metagenome ERZ773173 (study PRJEB29015, sample SAMEA2737856) | human gut metagenome | biome: human gut; feature: human-associated habitat; material: faeces | place: China | collected 2012 ...
CGTTAACTGTAGCTGTCTTAACCTGACGAAGTGTTGTAGCAACAGCCTTGAAGTTCGGATATGTAGCAGCAGCTTCGTTGATCATCTTCTTGTAACCATCAAGGTTCAGAGTCTTAAGGTTAGCATCGTTACCTTCGATTTCAAAACCGAGGCAGGCTGTGAAGTCTTCTTCGTTACCAATCATAACATCAACGTACTTAGCAACTTCCTTATTAACTTCCTGAGCCTTAGCTAATCCACCGATAGCTTCCCACATAGAAGGACGGTAGTTTAAGTCGTAAGATACGATTGTACCATACTTCTTAGCTGCCTTACAAGCTGCAATAACTGTTTCACAAGCCTGTTCAGAAAGAGCAGCGTAGATACCGCCTGTATGTAACCAGCGAACACCTAAACCACCATCGCTCTTGTTCTTGAAGATGTAGTCGAAATCGAAATCATCCGGTGTAGCCTGAGAGATAGCTGTGTTAGCTCTGTCAGAGCAGCCCTTAGCGCCACGGATACCAAATCCTCTTTCTGTGAAGTTCAGACCGTTTCTGCAAAGACGTCCGATACCATCAGTCTTCTTCCAGCAGATGAGGTCTGTTGAAACGCCACCCTGTTCGATGAAGTCCTTCATAAGAAGACCTACTTCGTTATCAGCAAAAGCTGTGATAACAGCTGTGTTCATTCCGAAACACTTGTGAAGACCACGGATAACATTGTATTCTCCGCCGCCTTCCCATGCTCTAAAGCTTCTTGCTGTACGGATTCTTCCTTCACCCGGATCAAGACGAAGCATTACTTCACCTAAAGATACGGCATCAAATGTGCACTCTTCGGCTGGTCTTAAATTTAATTTCATTTTTTAGATACCTCCAAAATATTTTATTACAAATGTATTCTATCATACTTGTCCGATTTAATCTATATTTTTTACCGAAAGAATTTCATGAATTTACAAAACTATGAATTGACAAAAAAATGTACCAACTTTATAATAAAAAGAAATTACATATTCTAGTAAAAGGAGAAGTTGAAATGAATAAAGTTGTAGAAGAATTGAGCAAGATTGGTATTGTACCGGTTATCGCATTAGATGATGCAAAAGATGCAGAACCGTTAGCAAAGGCTTTAATTGAAGGCGGACTTCCTTGCGCAGAAGTAACATTCAGAACTGCAGCAGCAGAGGAATCTATCCGTATCATGGCTGAAAAGTTCCCTGAACTTGTTGTCGGAGCCGGTACAGTATTAACACCGGAGCAGGCAGACAGAGCCATGAATGCAGGAGCAAAGTTTATTGTCAGTCCGGGACTGAATCCTAAGGTTGTAAAGCATTGTCTGGACAAGGGTTATCCGATTGTTCCGGGTACAAGCAATCCTTCTGATGTAGAAACAGCGATTGAATTAGGACTTGATGTCGTAAAATTCTTCCCGGCTGAAGCAGCAGGCGGACTCAACATGATTAAGTCTATGGCAGCACCATATACAAATATGAAATTTATGCCGACAGGCGGTATCAATGCAGGCAACTTAAAGTCTTATCTTGACTTTGGCAAAATTGTATGCTGCGGTGGTTCATGGATGGTAAAGAAAGACATGGTTGCAGCAGGTGATTTTGAAGGCATTAAGAATCTGACAAGAGAAGCTGTTGATACGATGCTTGGATTTGAAGTTAGACACGTTGGTGTCAACTTACAGAGCGGTGAAGAGGCAGAAGACCTTGCAGATACATTCAATAAGATGTTCAGCTTTGAAAAGAAAGTCGGTAACAGTTCAGTATTTTCAGGAACAGGCTTTGAGCTGATGAAAAAGCAGGGTCGTGGAACACATGGCCATATTGCAATCGCAACAAACTATATTGAAAGAGCAATTTATCATTTAGAGAAACGCGGATTTGAATTTGACAAGGATTCAGCCGTTATTAAAAATGACAGATTAAAGGCAATTTATTTCAAGGGCGAGTTCGGCGGATTCGCTATACATCTTGTTCAGAAATAATTGCAGGAATTGTTTTTAAGTCCATGGGACTGCCGTGCTTTGAAAGTGCGGCAGTCTGTTTATGTAGTACCTTTGTAACAGAAGCCTCCCATGCGGGGGAATTAAAACGTAAATTTTGTGGAAAATGTTGAAAAAATTGTGAAAATATAGTAAACTAAACACAAAATGTAGTCGATAGACTAAATAGGTATTTAGAATACAGTAGAAAAGAGGTCTGTTATGAAAAAAATTTATCAGATTAGAAGATTGCGTAAGGGCTGGAAGGTGCTGGCAGCTGCAATCTTTGCAATCGCTCTGTTAGGAGGATATATGCTCTATGCCAACGCTGCGACCAGTGTTGCCATGAGATTGTCAACGACTTCTGCAAGCATTGCATTCAATAAAGAGTCTAACTCGGTTGTACAGGTTAGTTCTCTTACCGGTACGGATGATAATGGGGATCCGAACCAGAATTACGCACCAAATGGTAATAATATCGAATGGACATCTTCTAATAACGATATTGTTACATTCCGTAGAGAAAATGATGTAATGGATCACGACACTGCAAAAGGTATGATTCCTATTATTAAGGGTGCACATGCCGGTAAAGCAGATGTGACAGCTACATACTATTCTATTCAGTATGACAGCACAGGTTCCATTATCAATAAGTCACTGGTTACCAGCCTGACGGCAAAGGTTGTTGTACCGCTTGAAGTTACGACAACTCATTCCAACAGTACGATTTATACAGTTGGTGATCAGATTACATTTACAACCAATACCTGTGATTCTAACAAGATTTTTATTGAAACAAAGAACGACACCAGTGGAAACGTTTCTCATGACGGTGTAGTTGAACTGGTTTCATCATCCAGCACACAGGCAACTTTAAAGGTTGTCGGCGGTGGACAGGCAACGGTTATTGTAAGAACAGCAGACGGCGGCGGTGAAGATGCTCTTTGCAAAGAATTTACAGTTCGTGCAAAAGTAGAATTTAATGATTCAAACATTTACAGAGACAATAATAACCGCAAGTGTTTAAAGTTAAATGATGAACCATATGTAGAGTTTACGAAGTATGTTATTGGTTCTAACATCAATAATCCGGCAACGGCAGGTGTTTCTTACGAGTCATCTGATCCGAAGGTTGTTGAAGTTGCACAGGACGGTTCAGTACTTGGTAAGTATGCAGGTGTTTCTACGGTAACAGTAGGTATTCCGGCATATGATGCACAGGGCAATAAGACATGGTATACGCATGATACCGTTGATGTTATTGTACCGTTTAAGAAACTGGGCAATCAGGTCAGTAATATGAACGTTGATGACCAGTTGCAGTTATCAACATCAGCAAATCCGACAGAGATTACATGGACAACATCGAACAATGCAGTCCTGCAGGTTGATGCAACAACAGGTCTTGTTACGGCAATTGGTGCCGGTACTGCAAAGATATATGCATCAAGAGCAGCAGATGATTTCAGTACAAAGTACAATCAGCCGATTCAGCTGGTGTATGAAATTACTGTTATTGATGATTTTGCATTAAGTGCAGATAAGACATCTGTTAACATGGGCGAAACCATTGAAGTGTCAGCCCTTGTAACAGCTACAGATATTACAGCCAATCCAATTACTTATAAGCTTGAAAACCAGCCAAAGGATGACGGAACAATTCCGACAGGTGATCTGGTTACAGTAGAGCAGGACGGTAAGACATTTAAGATTACCGGTGTGAAGTCCGGTACGGTACATTTGATTGTTACACAAAACGTTAACGGTGTTATGAAGACAGCAACCTGTGTTATTTATGTAACGACACCGGTTAATGAAGTATCCATTAATCCGTCGTCTATTCAGATTGACAGAGGTTCAACCGGAACGGTCCAGCTGTTATTTAATCCGGCAGGACCAACTAATGATAAAGTATTATGGTCTTCTTCAAATACAAGCGTTGCAACAGTTGAAGGTGACAGCTACACGGCAACTATCACGGGTGTAGCCGGTGGTACAGCAACCATCAGTGTTATTACAGAAGATGGATTAAAGACAGCAACTTGTGATGTTTATGTAAGAGAACCGGTTACAGGTGTTGTATTAAATGAAACAACGGTAGAATCTTCTATGTCTGTCGGACAGTTCCAGTTAGTGGCAACTGTTCTTCCTGCAGGGGAAGGTGTTAATAGAAATGTTACATGGCAGTCTACAGATGAAAGCATTGTAAAGGTTGATGAGAATGGTCTTGTAACATTTGTAAAACCGGGACATGCAGCAGTTGTTTGTAAAACCGAAGACGGCGCATTTCAGGCATTCTGTAATTTTGTCATTGATATTCCGGTAGAAACGATTACACTCGATTATACAGATGAAATTATGAGAATCGGAGATACATTAAGAATTACAGCAGAAGTACTTCCGTTAGAGGCATCTAACAGAACAGTACGCTGGACATCTTCTAATACCAATGTTTGTATCGTAGACTCTAACGGTTTAGTACAGGCAGTTGGAACAGGAAGCTGTACAATTCTTTGTGAATCATTAGATGGCAAGGCATCTGCAATGTGTAATATCTATGTAAAACAGCCGGTTACACAGGTTGTTTTAAATACAACAGATATTACAGTAAGAAAAGGTCAGGTATTTTGGCTGAATGCAACCTGTCTTCCGGAAAATGCGGATAACAAAATCATTACATGGGAAAGCCGTGATGAAGATGTGTGTACAGTGGAAAGCGACGGTAAGGTAACAGCTACCGGTGCAGGTACAACTTCTATTATTGCAACAAACCCGGATTCCGGTCTGACAGCATACTGTGTTGTAACAGTTACACAGCCGGTAACAGGTATTACCTTAAATTCTGATTATCAGGAATTATGGGTAGGTGCAAAGTATGCGATTATTCCGAATATCGAGCCGTACGATGCTGAAAATAAGAATGTAACGTATCGTTCAAGTGATCCTGATGTTGCAACCGTTGATGAAATGGGTGTTGTAACAGCAGTAAAGGGTGGCTCCTGCGTAATCATTGTTACAACAGAGGAGTGCCAGCTGACAGCAGCTTGTACGATTGATGTAAAAGAATATGTTTCTTCTATTACATTAAGTGAAACACATAAATTTATGAATGTCGGAACTTCCGGAACTTTAACAGCAACGGTAGGTTCTGATACGGCAACCAATAAAAATATTATATGGACCTCATCCGATAATTCAATCTGTTCCGTAGACTCTTACGGTACATTAAATGCGGGTGAACCGGGTATTGCAGTTATTACTGTAACAGCAGCTGATGGCAGCGGTGTATCCGCTACCTGTGTTGTTCAGGTTGTAAATCCGGTGACATCTATCCGTATTGAACCGGATACAGTCCGTATGTTAGTTGGAGAATCCCGCATTGTACAGGCAGTTATTGAACCGGACGATGCATCGATTAAAGATGTAACATGGGAATCTTCTAATGAAGAAATTGCAACAGTTGATGAAGCTGGCGAAATCTTTGCTTTAAGTACAGGTAAGTGTAAGATTACAGCGACTTCGAAGGATGGAAATAATGTAAAGGGTGTCTGCTGGGTATATGTAACACCGGTAGTTAATATTACATCCATTAAGATTAATTCAAGCGAAATCTATATGCTCACCGGTAAGTCAAGACAGTTATCTGTCAGAGTGCGTCCGGCAATTAATACGGATTCCTATGAATGGTATTCAACAGATACCGGTATTGTTGTAGTAGATGGTAATGGCGTAATTACAACAGTGGGTCCTGGTACTGCGGAAGTTGTGGCAGAAAGCGTCAATGGTACTGCACTTTCATCTTGTACAGTCCATTCACTGGCTATCAGCCGTTCAAGCATCACTTTGGAACAGTATGATTCATACTGGCTGGATGTTATCGGTAACGACAGTAACAGCAAGGTGACATGGAGGAGCAGTAACCCGAGAGTCTGCACAGTCGACTCAACAGGTCATGTAGTTGCCCGTAAGGCAGGTACGACAACTGTAACAGCAGTCTTAAATAATAAGACTTTGTCATGCACAGTAAGAGTAACAAATATCCGGTAAGAATAACACAGTAGTGGTATTCCGGTATTAATAAAAGCAGCCGCAGACGGTTCGTGAAGAACGTCTGTGGCTGCTTTTTATTGTAGTGCAGGAATTATTGAAAGCCGATTTAGCAGATATAGAATTAAAAAAAGTAATAAAAAACCGGTACCCTTGGGGAGAGTACCGGTCAAAAAAATATGAGGGGGAGATAGAAAGAATATCTTTGCTATCGAGATTTATTATATCTGGGAATTGTGAGCAAAGTGTGTACAAAATATAAACAAATAATAAAATATATAAATAAAAAGTGCAAAAGAAGGGTGGATTTGTTTCGTCAAAAAATTCACAGTATCATTTATTGCTAAAATCATTTGTATATGGTATGATTGTTCATGTTAAATAAAGAAATAGGAGTTAGCTATGGGCAGTCATGATGAAAGTAAACCAGACGATACGCGTACTGATTTAGGCTCAGTGAGTAACGATAATAAAGAAGAGATTGATATAGAGCTTGCAAAATCCATTGAAAAGCTGGTAGAAGAAGAAACCAATGTAGCAAAGGCTGCAATGGGAAAACAGGAAATACCTGTCCGTTCTACAGCCGCGGGAAATGCAGGGAAAAAAGATGCTGCCCAGATGAAGACTCAGGTTTTGCCGGATTTAGTAGATATCCAGCTTCAGGCAAGACAGGCGGAGAAGGAAAAACAGCAGAAAAGCATGCAGAAAGCCGCCATGGAGAAAAAAGCTGCGACAGAAACAAAGGTGTCTTTAGAAACACAGGTAATAGAACCGGTAAAAGTACACCCCGGAATGGATAAACCGGGGAACGGTAAGCAGGACACTGATAAGCCGGAAACAGATTTATCGAAAAAAACATCCAAAACGGCTTTGAAAGCAGATAAAAAAAAGAAAATACTGATTGTGGGAATTGTGGCGGCAGTGACCGTCGCAGTGATTGCAGGAATTACCGTATGGGGTATTTCCAACCGCAAATCCTATTCTTATAATTATCAAAAAGCCATGGAATTGTTAAAAAAACAGGATTATCATAATGCAAAGCAATATTTTGCCAAAGCTTATCAGACCGGTGAAGGTAAAAAAAATGTAGATATGATGTATGCACTTTATCAGTGCTATCAGCAGGATAAAGAAGAACAGCAGGCATTGGATATGCTGCTTGCGATTTTGCAGGTAGATAAAAATAATGAGAATGCATTATCTGCACTGGCACAGTTTTATGCGGATAAAGAAGACGGCGATGCCTTGAATAAATTGATTGCACAGTATCAGGGAACAGATGCCCAGAAGTTGTTATCCCAGTATGAAGTACAGGCACCGACTGTATCCGAAACACCGGGACAGTATCAAAGGGAATTACAGGTTTCTTTATTTGCAGAGGATTCCTGTACAATTTATTATACAACAGACGGTACACAGCCGGACAGCAGCAGTACACAGTATACAGAAGCGATTGCGCTTGAGGGTGGTATTACGGCGTTGAAAGCCGTTGCGGTCAATACAATCGGTGTATATAGTCCGGTTGCGGAATTTGACTATACTATTAACTATCAGAAGCCGGATGCGCCGGTCATCAGTCCGTCATCAGGCACTTATGAATATGGAGAAAAAATTTCCATTGATGCTGCAGATGGCACGAAAATTTATTACACAACAGACGGAACGACACCGACAACAGATTCACAGGCTTATACAGAGCCTTTTTCAATGCCGGAAGGCAATATTGTTGTATCAGCCGTTGCAGTTGATGAACATGATCTGGTAAGTTCTGTTGCAAGGAAGAATTATATTGTGAATCCACAAAAATCCTATACGTATACAGAAGCGTTAGAGATTTTAAAAGACCGTATGAAAGAACTTGGGATGCTCAATGCAGATGAGCAGACAGCACCAAATGGTGCGGCGGCAGTCTTTTCTTATGTGGGAAATGTCACAATTAACGATACGGAACTGTATGAGATCCGGGTGGATTTAAAATCCGGCACACAGACCACGACAGAGGGAAACTATGGGGTAGGCATTAAAAATGGGAAATGCTACCAGATTACAGGGACAGAAGGCGCATATCAGGCATCTTCTTATTAAAAAGGCAGCAATGCCGCGATTTACTATGTTATAAACGTGTCTTTTTTATACACGGAATATAAATTGAAAGGGGTACTAAGATGTATAAGATTCAGAAAGCTGAGAAATTAGCAGACAAAATTTACCTGATGGATGTTGAGGCGCCAAGAGTTGCCAGACACTGCCAGCCGGGTCAGTTCATCATTGTAAAGATGGACGAAAAAGGAGAGAGAATTCCTCTTACTATTTGCGACTTTGACCGTGAAAAGGGCATTGTTACAATTGTGTTCCAGACAGTGGGCGCATCTACAGAAAAGATGGCACATTTAAAGGCGGGAGATGCTTTTGAAGATTTCGTAGGACCACTCGGATGCCCTTCAGAATTAATTGGAGAAGATATTGAAGAATTAAAGAAAAAGAAGCTTGTGTTTGTAGCAGGTGGTGTTGGTACAGCACCGGTTTACCCACAGGTAAAATGGCTGCATGAACATGGCATTGATGCCGATGTTATTGTGGGTGCAAAAAATAAAGATTTACTCATCCTTGAAAAAGAGATGGAAGCTGTAGCCGGTAATCTTTACATTACAACCGATGACGGAAGCTATGTCAGAAAAGGCATGGGTACAGATGTATTAAAGGATTTAGTAAACAATCAGGGCAAAAAGTATGACCGTTGTATCGCAATCGGACCTCTGATTATGATGAAGTTTGTCTGTCTGTTGACAAAAGAATTGGGAATTCCTACAATTGTCAGCATGAACCCGATTATGGTTGATGGTACAGGTATGTGTGGTGCCTGCCGTTTACAGGTTGGCGACGAAATCAAATTCGCCTGCGTAGACGGACCGGAATTTGACGGACATCTGGTAGATTTTGATCAGGCAATGAAACGCCAGCAGATGTATAAGACAGAAGAAGGCAGAGCCATGTTAAAGCTTCAGGAAGGTGATACACATCACGGCGGCTGTGGCAACTGCAACGATTAATCATAAAAAATAAAACAACAGGTAGGAGGTTCCATAATGGACGTTACAAAGAAAGTACCAGTCAGAGAGCAGGCTCCTGACGTAAGAAATAAGAATTTTGATGAAGTTTGTCTGGGTTACAACGAAGAAGAAGCTGTATTAGAAGCCAGCAGATGTATTAATTGTAAGAATGCACAGTGTATTAAGGGATGCCCTGTATCCATTAATATCCCGGCATTTATTCATGAAGTTAAAGAAAAGAATTTTGAAGCTGCTTATAAGATTATCGGTCAGTCATCAGCACTTCCGGCTGTCTGCGGACGTGTATGTCCACAGGAAAGCCAGTGTGAAGGAAAATGTATCCGCGGTATCAAGGGCGAAGCAATTTCTATTGGTAAGCTGGAACGTTTCGTTGCTGACTGGGCAAGGCAAAATCAGATTAAGCCGGAAAAATCTACGGAAAAGAAGAATAAGAAAGTTGCCGTTATTGGTTCAGGTCCTTCAGGTCTTACCTGTGCAGGAGATCTTGCAAAGATGGGTTATGACGTAACAATCTTTGAAGCCCTTCATGAGCCGGGCGGTGTACTTGTTTACGGTATTCCTGAATTCCGTCTGCCAAAGTCAACCGTTGTTGCAAGTGAAATTGAAAATGTAAAGAGCTTAGGCGTTAAGATTGAAACAAACGTTGTTATCGGCAAGTCTATGACAATCGACCAGTTAATTGAAGAAGAAGGTTTTGAAGCTGTATTTATCGGTTCCGGTGCAGGTCTGCCTAGATTTATGGGTATCCCGGGTGAAAATGCAAATGGCGTATTTTCTGCAAATGAATACCTTACAAGAAGCAACCTGATGAAGGCTTTCAACGAAGATTACGATACACCGATTGCAAGATTCAATAAGGTAGCTATCGTAGGCGGCGGCAATGTTGCCATGGATGCTGCAAGAACAGCGTTAAGACTTGGTGCAGAAGTACATATCGTATACAGAAGAAGTGAAGCGGAACTTCCTGCAAGAGCAGAAGAAGTACATCACGCAAAAGAAGAAGGTATCATCTTTGACCTTCTGACAAACCCGACTGAAATCATCGCTGATGAAAACGGCTGGGTAAAGGGTATGAAGTGCGTTAAAATGGAACTGGGCGAACCGGATGCTTCAGGAAGAAGAAGACCGGTTGAAGTTCCGGGTTCTGAATATGTAATGGATTTAGACGCAGTAATCATGTCACTGGGTACATCTCCAAATCCATTGATTTCTTCTACAACAAAGGGACTGGATATCAATAACAGAAAGTGCATTATTGCAGAGGAAGAAACAGGTAAGACAACAAAGACAGGCGTTTATGCCGGTGGTGATGCTGTAACAGGTGCAGCAACCGTTATTCTTGCCATGGGCGCAGGTAAAGCCGGTGCTAAGGGTATTGACGAATATCTTTCAAACAAATAATTATACGGTCACAAGATCATTCACCCACCTATGAGCAAGCTCATGTGGGTTCAGATCTTTTGATCCTGGTATCATAAAAAATAAAACCGCAGGAGTGTGACAGATGTCCGGGAATCCGGAGTCTGGTTCACATTCCTGCGGTTTTTGAATAGTTTTAAAACATAGCAGAATCAAAAATATTTAAAGGCATTATTCATGTGAAGAATTAAAAGTATCTTCAATGTACTGGTCACTGACCACTTCGATAACAGAATCATCTGCATCCGGGAAGGCTTCTGACAGTGCGTTTTTTAAATAGCTGCTGCGGTTAAAATACTTCATTTCTTCCGGGATACTGCCATCGTAAGAAGCTTCAATGGCTTCCGGTGACACGTTTTTGGCAAGCCAGTTGTTTAATTTATCTGAAAGTTCATTTTCCACACTCATCTGTGATTTAATATTTTTGGAATATTTGAGTGATTTGAAGCCAATCAGTAAAAATGCAATAAAAAGTCCGCCAAGCACAACATTTGTCAGGATTGCGGAAGCACCTGAAAAGTGGAACAGGTGAAGTACATTAAAGTCATTGAGCAGTAAAATAATCAGTCCCGCACCGCCGCACACAAAAAATGTGATGGCAGAGGAGAGATTGTCGCTGTATTTTTCGGCAGAGTTATTGTAAATACTGCCACCCTGAGTCAGCTCGTCTTCCGTAGAATCTTTTTTTAGTTCATTTTCGGAAAAAACATGATAAAGATTATCTGCTTTTTCAAAATCGCCCGAAGCAACACTGACAGAATAAGTGCTGTTTAATTCATTGACATTCATTTCAATGTCTGCAATTCCCGAAAATTTCAAAAATTCCTGAAAACGTTCAGCCTGCTCTTTCGGAAGATAAGCGACCGGTTCATAATGTTTGTTTTCCATAAAAATCTCCATTCTTATCTCAATCAGATTTTGGATTTTACTCCAAATTTTAGTATAAAACAAAAATGTGAAGAAAAAAAGAACTTTTTAGTAGTGGTAGAATTTTTTGAAACAAAAATTAACAATTTATGATATAATTGATTTTATAAAATATTTGAGAAAATAAGGCTGAAATTTTGTATATGCTATGTAGAAAACAATAAGAATTTTATAGAAAAATAATTAGCAAGATTAAACAAATATATGAGGGGAAGGAAAAATAAAAATGAAGAATATTTTGATTGTAGAGGATTCTCAAGAAATTATAGACTTAATAAAAATATACTTAGAGCAAGAAGAATATTTTATATATGCAGCACGTGATGGGAGAATAGCTGTTAACCTTTTTGAACAGGAAGAAATTCATTTAGTGATTTTGGATATCATGCTACCGGAGTTAAATGGATATGAGGTCATTAAAAGAATAAGAAAGATCAGTAATGTACCAGTAATTATTTTATCTGCTAAAAACCAGGATGCTGATAAAATTTTGGGCTTAAATTTGGGAGCAGATGATTATGTAGCGAAGCCGTTTAATCCGTTGGAATTGGTTGCAAGAATTAATGCTCAAATAAGACGATTTTATGATTTTGGTGGTTCTAAGGAAAAACAGGATGAAAAAGTTATTATTGGAGAGTTAATGCTTGATCAACGCGAATGTAAACTTTATAAAAAAAATAGAGAAATTGATTTAACATATATGGAGTACAAACTGTTAAAGCTTTTTATGACTGAGCCGGGCAGAGTATTCACAAAAGCACAAATTTTTGAACTGGTATGGGAAAATGAATACTATTACACAGATAATACGGTGGTAGTTTATATTAGTAAATTACGTGATAAGATAGAAGACGATTCAAAGAATCCACAATTAATTAAAACTGTAAGAGGATTGGGGTATCGATTTGAAAAATAGAAAAAAAAATATTAGTAAATTTCTCAAAACAAACTTTGTTTTCTTTTCTTTAATTATACTTGTTGTTTTTTTATGTGCGAATTTTTTTATTCAGATGATGGGCGATAAGTATTTGTTAACAGAAGCGCAATATTATTTTGCGGATACTTTGATAATCGAAGAATATTCGAGCGTAGATACAAATTATATTCGCAGTATTGACGGGTGGCTGAGTATACTTGATGAAGAACTGCAGGTAATATATACAACCAATAATGAAGAAGTAGAAGCATACACGCAGCAACAACTAATTAAGCTTACAAAAGGTGAATTACTTAGAAATGATGAAAAGGTTTATGCCAGCATGAAGTATTTCACTGATGAAAAGGGAGAAGAACGATTAGGAATTGTATGTATACCGGCAAAATATGTACAAGTAACGGCAACAGTATCTAATATGAAATATGGTATTAAAAATATATTGATTATATATATGGGCGGGATATTAGTTATAATAGCCGGATATATGCTGGCAGTTTTGGGATTGTCTTGTTATATGAAAAAAGAATTAACGAATCCTATATATATGTTAATAGATGCATTCAACGAAATTAGTACAGGTAATTATTCGGTAAGACTTAATTTTGAAGCCGTGACAGAATTTGTTGAGATAAGAGATTCATTTAATAGTATGGTTAAAAGATTATTTGATATGGAAGAAGAAAAAAGAGTTTCATACCAACAACGGCAGCAATTACTTACAGATATAGGACATGATTTAAAAACGCCTACTACTATTATTCAGGGATATTCATCAGCGATATTAGAAGGTCGGGTAACAGAGGAGCATAAAGAAAAATGTATGCGGATTATCAACGAAAATGCTACTAATATGGCAGAATTGACAGAATTGCTTTTAGATTACACAAGATTTGATTGTGCAGACTATAAACTAACAATGATGAATTATGATTTGGGAGAATTTTTAAGGCAGATTATCATTGAAAAAATACTATTGTTTGAGGAAAATCAAATTAATATTGTAATTGACATACCGGATAGAAAAGTAGAAGCAGAAATTGATTTTAAGATATTTAAACGAGCTATTATAAATTTATTAAATAACATATTACAGCACAATCCGGCAGGAATAAATGCTTTAGTTTGTCTGACCAATCAGAAAAAAATTATAATAGCCGACAGTGGAGAATTAATATCAGAAGAAATTAAGGACAAAATATTTGATCCGTTTGTTTGTGGAGATAAAGCTAGAAATCCAGAGAAACATAACAGTGGACTGGGATTATCAATAACCAAAAAAATCGTAGAAATGCATAATGGGAGATTATATTTGGAACAAGAATGGAAAGGATATACCAAGGCATTTATTATTGAATTACCATAGAATATATAGTAAAAATCAGAAAAAACATCTTTGTCTGTTTGGGGCGAAAGATGTTTTTTTTGCGCCTTGCGGAGAGTGTATCTGATGGGTTGTGAGAAGGATACCGCTAAAGACAAAGAGAATATTAGTTGATAAAAATTTATGTAATTTTAATATATGACAATATAAATATTAATGTTGGAAATATATCATAAGGACATATCAAAAAGAAAGGGGGATGGATATGTTATTTAAGAGTAAAAAAGTGGCGGCACCGGGCTGTATCAGTGCAGGATTTTTCATTTGTATAAGCTATGGAAAGAATTTTTAGTTAGTATCAAAAAATACGAAAGGAGGAGCGGGTATGTTATTTAAGAGCAAAAAAGTGACGGCACCGGGCTGTATCAGCGCAGGATTTTACATTTGCGTAAGTTATGGAAAAAAATTCTAATAAAGCATATGTAAAGTATAATGGAACATAATCATCCGCCTGCATGGTTTGTTATATACAGGCGGATGACAAGGAGAAAAATATGGATGGAAACAAAAAATTATTTGATATAGATGGAATTCACATGCTTGGAAATTTTGATAATGGTGCAGTAATTGGTTTAGATGACGAAGGATATGCTTATGTAGAAACTGCTGATTCCAAATTATGTGATGAGAAAAAACAAGCAGAAATTGATAATGCAATGAAAGAAATGGGCTTTTTAGATAAAGAACAAGAGAAGAAGATTGATGCGGCATATTTACATGTTATAGATGCATGTAATTTGCACTGTGTAGGCTGTTATTCTTTTATAGAAGATAGGAATACGTCTAAAAAACTTTCTTGTGATGAAATAAAAAAAATATTAGATGGACTAAAACAAGTAGGAGTTCAAAAAATTGTTATTTCTGGTGGAGAACCTTTCATAAGAAATGATTTAGAAGAAATATGCAAATATGCAAAAGAAGTTTGCATATTTGAATTTCTTACAATTATAACAAATGGAACAATGAATATTGAAAGATATTACCCAGTGCTTAGGTATATTAATCAGTTGAATATATCTATTGATGGATACAGTGAAAAAACTTATTTTATTCGTGACAAAGGAATCATGCCAAAAGTTTTGGATACGGTTAGGCGTTTAAAAGATTTAATTGAAATAAACATGATAGTAACCCTGCATAGAAAAAATATAAAATATATGAAAGAGTATAATGAACTGGCAAAAAAAATGGGTGTACGTTTTTCTTTCAGTATATTTACAGTTGACGAAACAAATCCATTATTTAACGAGTATGTATTAAGTGATATTGATTTAATTGAAATCGAAAGAATATTAATGGAATTAAATATTGATGCTTCTATTGAAGATATTCCAATTGGAGGAGAAGCGATACTTTGTCGTTCACGTTGTGAAGCAGGTAATAAGCTGATTAGCATTGATGCAAGAGGCGATGTATATCCATGTCATATGCTTCACAAAAAAGAATTGTTGTTAGGTAATTCTTTAAAACAGGAAATTAGAGATATTGTGTTTAGCGAAACAAACCCATTTCAAAATTTGCATGTAGATAATTTTGAAGACTGTAGTGAATGTAAATATAAGTATTTATGTGGTGGAGGCTGCAGGGGAAGAAGTTATTTACGGTATGGAAATATAAATCAGAAAGATGCCTATTGCGCAATGATTTTTAACTATTATAAGGATTTGATGATAGAGGTAAAGAAAAATTTGGGAGGGATTTCATGAGGGGTTTGCAGGTGAATGGATTGACTAAGAGTTATGGCGAGAAAAAAGCTTTGGATGACTTTTCATTTCAGATTAATCAAGGCGAAATTGTTGGTCTTGTAGGAAAAAATGGGGCAGGAAAAACGACTTTATTAAATTGTATTGCGGGAAATATTTTTCCGGATGAGGGTTCTATATGCTTTGATGATAAGGACTTGCTGGTAAATTGTGAAATGCGTAAAGAGTTTGGCATTTTAATTCAACCTAGTTTTTTAGATTATATGAATACATATGACAATTTAAGATTACTTCAGAATGCAGTTGGAATATGGGATAAGAGGTTGATACGTAAGCAGTCGGATGAAGTGTTGAAAATAGTTGGATTAGAAGATAAAGGGAAAACATTTGTAAAATCATTCTCTTTTGGAATGAAGCAAAGATTGGGGTTTGCACAGGCTTTGTTAAATGGACATAAATTTATGATTTTGGATGAGCCATTTGTAGGCTTAGACATTAATGGCAGAGCAATGGTGAAAGAGTATATAAAAAAAATTGTAAAGGAAAAGCAGATTGGCGTCATATTTTCTGATCATAATCTGGATGAGGTTAGGAGTTTATGTGAAAGAGTAATTGTAATAAAGGCTGGAAAAAAAATATATGATAAAGGATTGGAGGAGGATGGAAACTATGAAATTGGAGTAGAGAGTGTAAATCAAGGATTGATACAGGCTATGGCAGGGATGTTCGGAGTTGAAATAAATGTTGAAAAATCAAGTCTTTCTTTTAATAGTAACGCAGACATTAATAGAGTTATTGCAGCAATTGTACCACATGCCAAAATTGTATTTATTAAAGCTTCCGAAAATAATTTGGAGAATATGTTGAAAGGAGAATAAGTATGAAAGATTTAGTAAAAATAGAGTTTATCAAGCTTATTAAGCATAATGATTTCTTTTTGATGATTTCGATGCTGTTTATTCCTGTTATGTATTCGGTGGGACTTGCCATGAACGTAAAATCTTTTACTTATATAGGAGAACAGAAAGTGTCTGGATTAGCTTTTGCATCTGAAATGTATACCTTTGTATATATGTGTTTTATCTACTTTATTATACTCTCTGTCTGTGTTATTAGATCTTTGAAGGGAGAAATAGAAAATAAAAGTATTCAGTTATATACGCAGCGTATCAATAATAGAAAGAAAATATATTTGGCTAAAAACGCTGCATATCTTATATTGGCAGTTAGTGCGGCGTTGATTTTTATTATAACATCAATTATATGTTTCTATTTATTTATGATAAGGAGAGCAGACATTGCGGTACCACAGTTTTGTGAGAATGGAGAATTGTTATATTACTCTGTGAATATATTGGCGATTTTGCTATGTTTTATATTTACAGTAAATCTCTCATTGTTTTTAGGTGCGTATAAAAAATCATTTCAAGCAATGGGCATATTTGTTTTTGTTTGGTTGGCTTTTATGTATTTAAAAGAGATTTCTTATGTGAAATATTTTGTACCAATATATTATGTAGAAGAGATAGTGAATTCGGATATGGGAAACTGTGAATGGAAATATTTAGTTATATTACTTATGCTGGTATTTATTTATTCTGTAATAAGTATTGTACTAGGCCAAAAGAAATTTGAAAAGAGTGATATATGATGAAGAAAATTAGTGTTGATAATATTTTGTTTTTAATGCTTATGGCGATCGCGCCGACCGTTCTTGTAATAATAATAAGTTTCATATTTTTATTATTGCCGGGAGAAAAAAATGAAATTGTTCAAAGCCTAGTAGTATTACCATTTTCATTTGTTTTAATTCCGGGAATTGTTTTATTACGACAGGAAAAAGTTCGTTTGGAAGAATTGGGATTAAAGAAGTTTTCGAAGAAAGATTGTGTGATATGTACTAGTTGCTGTTTAGTGTTATATATATATTTACTCTCGAATTATGATATAAAAGCAATTGTATTATTATCAGTACAGACACTTATAGTGGCAATTTCAGAGGAATTTTGGGCGAGGGGAGTTTTGTTCTATATCTTAAGGAAGTTATTTAACAGTTGGTTTGTTGTAGTATTAATGTCAAGCGTGATATTTGTATTTATAACGCATATGAATAGGGATATTATTGAAAATTTCCTGTATAGAATGCCGGGAGCTTTAATTATGGGATTCATTTATCAGAAGACGAAAAAACTTCAATATTCTATACTATTTCACTATATCTATAATATTTCAGGCAGTCTTTAGGAGGGAAAAATGAATGTAAGAAAGAATCTGTATGCAAGTATTTGTGTTAATATTTTAGTCGTAGGTATTTTTTTATTAATGCTCCAAGAATTGGATGTGTTTATGCAATTATTATTTTCTTTTGTGCCAATCATACTCAGTATTATAGTAAGTGTATTGATTAATCGTGACCAAAATCCGGAAAAGGATAATTATTTGCAATGTGCAGCTATCTGTTCAGGCTTTAATTTTATAAGTTTGGTTGTAGAATATATATGTATTTCTATAGTTGCAGGTTCAAATGGTATCTACGAAGTTAGTCAAAAATATAATTCGGAGTATGTAACAGTTTCGGAAAATAATTCACCGATATTTTCTATTATTGTGTTTTCCATTGCTTCATTCGTTCTTCATTATTTTGTAATGAAGAACGTGGGTAATAAGAAAAAAGATAATAATAATATACCAAAATAAAAAGAAGGTTTTATAGAATGAATAAACTCAGAATTATAGCATGTGTGATATGCCAATTGTTATATAATATTTTTAACGTATTTTTTGCATGGGTTATTATGCAAATTACAGATTCCCTAGTTAAAGGGGATAGCAGTGTTTTTGTTAATTATTTGGAAATTGCAGGTATTGGAGTTGGTTGTCAGATTTTATTCAATTTTTTATCACTTCGTTTACAGAACAAAATAATCAATTCATGTATGACTACAATAAGAATAAAATCTTTATATGGTGTTTTAAAAGGGGAAAATAGATATTTACAGGAGGAACAAAAGGCACAATATGTAGCTTATTTTACGAATGAATTAGAAATATTTGAAAACAGTTATCTTAGAATTCGGTTAAATATAATTAATAGCATTATGTTATTGATTTTGTCAGGAACAATGATATTTCAAATTCACAAAACATTACTGTTAATTGTTGTTGTTATGATGGTATTAATGGTTTTGATACCATTTGGACTTTCTGGCGGATTACAAAAAGCAAATGCTGATTATTTATGTTCTAATAAAGAGTTAATAAAGAAAACGGAGGAGTATTTGAATGGGTATGAGGTTATAAAATCATTTTTTGTAGAAAACAAAATTGTGCATTTATATGAAAAAACAGTAAAATGGAATGGTAATAATAAAAAAATTTTTGAAAATAAAATGGGAATTTCAAATGTTATTACCGGATTTATGAGTATATTGATTATTTTATCAACTTTTATAGCAGGAGGATATTTGATATTAAAATCTGTATTAACCGTGGGAGCACTGTTGGCTGTTATACAATTAATCAGTAATATGATATCTCCATTGACGGATATTTTGTATGGTGTTAATGAAATGAATTCTGTAAAAGAAATAAAGGATAAGGTAAGTACACTTTGTGGCAAAGCAGATGAATGTGAAAGTGGGATTGTGAATTCATCTATAGGAAGTAAATTAGAAATTGAAAATTTGTCTTTTACATATCCAGGGCAAGATGCGGAGGTAATAAAAAAAGTCAATCTTGTACTGGAAAAAGGAAAAACATATGCTGTTGTAGGGGAAAATGGATGCGGTAAAAGTACCTTTGCTAAAATTATTTCAGGTTACTATATGAATTATTTTGGAAAGATTAAAGTGGACGGTGAGGATTTGAAGAAAATTCCTGGGAATATGATAAGGAGTAGAATCGTTTATATAAATCAAAATGATTTTTTGTTTGATGCATCTTCAAAAGAAAATTGCACACTTTTTTTTAGCTATGATGTTAGTCCGACTTTGGTTAGCGCAATGGAAAGTGAAGAATTATTAGAGAAAGATTATTCGACTACAGTGATGTCAGGTGGTGAACGTCAAAAGATAGCTTTTTTACGAGGGTTTAGCAAAAAATCTGATATTTTGATATGTGATGAGGCCGAATCGGCAATGGATATATTGGCAAAAAAGAGGTTTATAGAATTGTTAAAAAAAGATAAGGAAAGAATAAATGTTAGTATTACACATACGATTAATGACAGTTTAAAAGAGTATGATAGGATTCTCTATTTTAAACATGGTGTTTTAGTTGAGCAGGGTAGTTTTGATGAATTATATTCAAAAAAGAAAGAATTTTATAAATTTTATTGTAATAAAACGGTATGTATGACGGAATAAGTTTAATAGCGGACAACATGAGGATATATTTAAAGAAACCAGATGTGGCAGCTATGAGATTATCCAATCTCTTAGAAGATAATTGTAAATTGATATAGAAGGACAACCAAAGTTATGGTATACTTACACCCAGAGTATATGAATCATACAGGAGTCTGCATCTTGTGACTGTCGTCACTTGGTCGTGGTTTTTGCCATATAGGTGTATGGTCATAAATGCTTATGAGTGCAGAAAGGATAAAATGAAAATTATGGCAGAAAAGATTTTGATTATTACGGGCGGTACAGTAGATTATGAGTGGGCGAAAGACTGGCTTTCCGCAAAAACATATGATTATTGCATAGCGGCAGACAGCGGACTGGTACATGCGGATAAACTGGGAATCCGGGTGGATTACATTTTGGGGGATTACGATTCGGTTAATGAAAGGCTGCTTGATACCTATAAAAAAGATACGCAGACAGTGACATATCCGCCGGAAAAAAATTATACCGATACACATCTGGCGGTAATTACAGCGTTAAAACATCATCCGGCGGCGATTGATATTTTAGGGGCTACCGGAACACGCTATGACCACGCACTGACCAATATTTTTATCATGAAACAGGCATTGGAAGCAGGAACGGAGTGCTGCATTTATGATAAGTACAACAAAATTTATCTGTTAAACGGAAATAAAACGATAAAAAAGGCAGATCAGTACGGAAAATATATTTCATTTGTGCCGATGACAGAGGAAGTGGTTCTTACATTAAAAGGCTTGAAATATCCGCTGAACGGATACATTTTACGGCAGGGGTTAAGCATCTGCCAGAGCAATGAGATAAAAGAAGAAACTGCGGAAATTCTGATTGAAAAAGGGATTGTGGCGGCAATTGAGAGCAGGGATTAGGCTTGTGTCAGATGCTTTTTTTAAAGTATTATGCAATTTAAAAGGAATTGTCAGAATTGTAAATAAGATTCTACAAAAAGCTTGTTTTTTGGGAAATATTGTTATAAAATAGACAATAGATTGTTACATTATTACAAAAAGTATAGGAGGTCTTTAGAGAATGGGTAACACAACACAGGCGTCAGCAAGAGAACGCATTGAAGCAATTCTTGATGACAACAGTTTTGTTGAAATCGGAGCAGGTGTAAAAGCCAGAGCAACAGATTTTAACATGCAGGAAAAAGACACTCCGGCAGACGGTGTTATTACCGGATACGGAGTAATTAATGGAAGTCTTGTGTATGTATACAGCCAGAATCCGGCAGTTTTAGGCGGTTCAATCGGCGAAATGCATGCAAAGAAGATTACAGGACTTTACGATATGGCTATGAAGATGGGAGCGCCGGTTATTGGCCTGATAGATTGTGCAGGATTAAGACTTCAGGAAGCAACAGATGCTTTGAATGGTTTCGGAACAATTTACCGGAAGATGTCATTATGTTCCGGTCTTGTACCACAGATTACGGCTGTTTATGGAAGCTGCGGCGGCGGTCTTGCAGTTCTTTCAGAACTTTCTGATTTTACATTTGTAGAAGAAAAGAACGGAAAGTTATTTGTGAACAGTCCGAATGCATTAGACGGCAATAATGATACCAAGTTAGACACAGCATCTGCTGCATTTCAGGCAGAAGCAGGTGTTGCAGATTTTACAGGTGATGAGGAAACAATTGCAAATGGCATCAGACAGCTTGTATCTCTTCTTCCGGCCAATAATGACGATGTAGCTTATGCAGACTGCGAAGATGATTTAAATAGAGCATGTGCGGATATGGAAGCAGAAGCAGCAGATGCAGTGCTTGCATTAACAGATATTGCAGATGACGGCTTATTTATGGAAGTAAAGTCTGAATTTGCAAAGAGTGTTGTAACAGGTCTGTTAAAGATTAACGGTACAACAGTCGGCGCCGTTGCCAACAGAACAGTCCGTTTTGATGACGAAGGCGAAGCAGCAGAAAAGTTTGAACCGGTACTGACCGTTGACGGTGCAGAAAAAGCTGCAGAATTTGTAAATTTCTGTGATGCATTTGAAATTCCGGTGCTGACCCTTACCAATGTAAAGGGCTTTGAAGCAACAGTTGATTCAGAAAAGAAGATTGCAAAGGCAGCAGCAAAGCTTACATATGCATTTGCAAATGCAACCGTACCAAAGGTTAATGTAATCATCGGCGAAGCTTACGGAAGTGCTTATGTGGCAATGAATTCCAAAGCAGTCGGTGCAGATATGACATACGCATGGCCGTCAGCAAGCATCGGTATGATGGATGCAGCCAGTGCAGCAAAGATTATGTATGCAGATGAGATTGATAAGGCAGAAGATGTCAACGCAAAGATTTCTGAAAAGGCAGCAGAGTACGCACAGTTACAGTCCAGCGTAGAATCTGCAGCAGCAAGAGGTTATGTGGATACAATTATTAATCCTGAGGAAACAAGACAGTATGTTGCGGCAGCGTTTGAAATGCTGTACACAAAAAGAGAGGATCGTCCGGTTAAGAAGCATGGAACGGTCTGATAATGAGGTGAAACAATATGAAGAAAACTAATATCAAACGCTTTTTCGTGTTGTTCTGTGTGTTAGCCTGCGTGTTCAGTATGACAGCCTGCACCAATACCATTTCTTCAGACAGTGCTAAGACGAGCCTTAAAGATATGAAGGTCAATCAGTATGCCTCAGATATGGTACAGTGGGCAGAAGATATGCTGGTATATTTAGACCAGACATCGGATGCACAGATTAAAGCAGATGGCGAAGCAGCAAAGACACTCAGCTATGTGAATGGAAAAGTCTATGTCGTAAATATGCAGGGCATGAACGACAAGACGATTGAGTTTTATAACAGCTGGGTTAAAACAAGAGAAGATTTAGGCGCATTAAAGTCTATTGATAAAGAAGAAGTCAGAGTCAGTGATGAAACAGGAACACTGTGTACAATTGCAATCAATGCAACATATGAAACAAGAACCTGCTCATTTGAGCTGGTCATTGATGATGATTTCAACCTGGACAGCGGTGCAATTAACCCGACTTATACAACAGGTGAGAAGATGGAAAAGGCTGTATTAAATACAGTACTTGGTATGGGAACTGTATTTATCGTGCTGATTTTCATTTCTTATATCATTTCTCTGCTTCAGCATGTTAATAAAATCGGAGCAAAGAAACAGACAGCAGAAGAACCACAGCAGACAGCACCGGCACCGGTTGTTGAAGAACCGGAAGACGAGGAAGAAGATGACTGCGAACTGGTTGCTGTTATTACGGCGGCGATTGCTGCATCAGAAGGTACTGCGGCAGATGGACTGGTAGTTCGTTCCATCAGAAAAGTCGGCAGACAGAATAACTGGAAATAAAATTAAAATATTTGATAATCAATCAGCCGCAGACCGCGGTGGAACGGAGGAAACAATGAAAAATTATACGATCACAGTGAATGGGAATGTATATGACGTTACAGTAGAAGAAGGAACAGGAAGCGCAGCAGCACCGGCAGCAAAGGCTGCACCGAAAGCTGCACCGAAGGCAGCAAAGAAAGCAGCACCGGCTGGCGCACAGGGTGCAGTAAAGGTAACTGCTCCAATGCAGGGTAAGATTTTAAAGACACCGGTTGCAGCAGGCTCTGCTGTAAAGAAGGGTGATGTACTTGTTGTTCTTGAAGCCATGAAGATGGAAAATGAAATCTGTGCACCACAGGACGGTACTGTTGCAACAGTAGAATGTGCCGTTGGTGATTCCGTTGAAACAGGTAAAGTATTAGTTTCCATGAACTAAGTTCTTTATCAGAATCATTGAAACGGGAGGTTAAAAAATGAGTTATATTATAGAAACATTGGGAAACCTCGTACAGCAGACCGCATTTTTCGGGCTTTCATGGGGCAATTACCTCATGGTTGTTGTTGCGTTGATTTTCCTGTACTTAGCAATAAAAAAAGGATACGAACCTCTGCTTCTTGTACCGATTTCCTTTGGTATGCTTCTTGTCAATCTTTATCCGGACATCATGCTTTCCATTGAGGATTCCAGCAATGGTGTGGGTGGTTTACTGCATTACTTCTATTTACTGGATGAATGGAGTATTTTACCGTCCTTGATTTTCCTTGGTGTTGGTGCAATGACAGATTTCGGACCGCTGATTGCCAATCCAAAGAGCTTTCTGCTTGGTGCGGCAGCGCAGTTCGGTATTTTCGCTGCATATATTCTGGCAATCTTTATGGGATTCCCGGATAAGGCAGCAGCAGCGATTTCTATTATCGGTGGTGCCGATGGACCGACATCTATCTTCCTTGCCGGTAAATTAGGACAGACAAAATATATGGGACCGATTGCGGTGGCAGCATATTCTTATATGTCACTGGTTCCGATTATCCAGCCACCGATTATGAAGCTTTTAACAACAGAAGATGAAAGAAAGATTAAAATGGAACAGTTACGTCCTGTATCCAAACTGGAAAAGATTCTGTTCCCAATCGTTGTAACGATTGTTGTTGTTATGATTCTTCCGACAACAGCTCCACTCGTTGGTATGCTGATGTTAGGTAATCTCTTTAAAGAGAGCGGTGTTGTAAAGCAGCTTACAGAAACAGCATCAAATGCATTGATGTACATCGTTGTTATTATTCTGGGTACATCTGTCGGTGCAACAACAAGTGCAGAGGCATTTTTAAATCTTGATACTTTAAAGATTGTTGCATTAGGTCTGGTTGCGTTTGCATTTGGTACGGCAGCCGGTGTACTGTTTGGTAAGATTATGTGCAAGGCAACACATGGCAAGGTAAATCCGCTGATTGGTTCAGCCGGCGTATCAGCCGTTCCAATGGCAGCACGAGTATCACAGAAGGTCGGCACGGAAGCAGATCCGTCCAACTTCCTGTTAATGCATGCGATGGGACCAAACGTAGCCGGTGTTATCGGTACTGCAGTTGCCGCAGGTACGTTTATGGCGATGTTTGGTGTAATGTAAAATAGATATTAATGGAGGATATAAAGATGGCAGAACAGGTGAAAAAACCTTTAAAAATTACTGAGACCGTATTGCGTGATGCACATCAGTCCTTAATTGCTACAAGAATGACAACAGAGCAGATGCTTCCGATTGTTGATAAGATGGATAAAGTCGGATATCATTCAGTAGAGTGCTGGGGTGGTGCTACATTCGATGCATCTCTTAGATTCTTAAAAGAAGACCCATGGGAAAGACTTCGTAAGTTAAGAGATGGTTTTAAAAATACAAAATTACAGATGTTATTCAGAGGACAGAATATCCTCGGATACAATCATTATGCAGATGATGTAGTAGAATATTTCGTACAGAAGTCTATTGCAAACGGTATTGATATTATCCGTATTTTCGACTGCTTTAACGATTTAAGAAATCTTGAAACAGCAGTAAAGGCAGCTAAGAGAGAAAAAGGACATGCACAGATTGCACTTTCTTATACAATCGGTGATGCCTATACACTGGATTATTGGAAAGAAACAGCAAAGAAGATTGAAGATATGGGTGCAGACTCTATCTGTATCAAGGATATGGCAGGTCTTTTACTTCCATATAAAGCAACAGAACTCGTACAGGCATTAAAGGAAGGTTCTTCACTGCCGATTCAGATGCATACACATTATACATCCGGTATTGCTTCCATGACCTATTTAAAGGCAGTAGAAGCCGGTGCAGATGTTATTGATACAGCAATGTCACCGTTCTCAATGGGTACAAGCCAGCCTGCAACAGAAGTTATGGTAGAAACCTTTAAGGGCACACCGTATGATACAGGACTTGACCAGAATCTGCTGGCTGAAATCGCTGAATACTTCCGTCCGATGAGAGAGGAAGCATTAAAGACAGGTCTGATGAATACAAAGGTTCTCGGCGTAAATATCAAGACTTTATTATATCAGGTACCGGGTGGTATGTTATCAAATCTTGTATCCCAGTTAAAGGATGCAGGTGCAGAAGACAAGTATCAGGCAGTGCTTGAAGAAATTCCAAGAGTACGTAAGGATTATGGTGAACCACCACTGGTTACACCGTCATCACAGATTGTCGGTACACAGGCTGTATTAAATGTATTACAGGGTGAACGTTACAAGATGATTACAAAAGAATCCAAGAAGGTTCTTGCAGGTGAATTCGGACGTACCGTTAAGCCGTTTAATAAGGAAGTACAGAAGAAGGCAATCGGAGATACAGAGCCGATTACATGCCGTCCGGCTGACTTGATTGAGCCACAGTTAGAAGGCTTCAAAAAGAGCCCGGTTGTCCAGAAGTACAAACAGCAGGATGAAGACGTATTATCATACGCATTATTCCCGGCAGTTGCAGAAGAATTCTTTAAGTACAGAGAAGCGCAGCAGACAAAGGTTGACCCAAAGGCTGCGGATACAGAAAATAAGACATATCCGGTATAATAATCTGATGCCGGATTCAGCAGCGGATATCATTGGATATCATTGTTGAGTTGGCTTATAAAGGGAGATTCAAAAGAATCTCCCTTTTTGTAGATTGCGCTTTCGTATCATATAGAAATACACAAAAAATACAATTTTCTTAGGAAAAAATACCCATAACACCTTGAATATAGGAAAAAAGTATAGTAAAATCTGTACCTAACATAAACAAGGAGACAGAACGAGAATGGAACAAAATGAAAGATACAAAAACTTATCACTAAAGAAAAAATTATTTATATCCCATGGCATTATTATTGCAGTAGCGGCAGTGATAGCGGTACTGTTACTTGTGGGATTAAATATTGTAAAGGGAAATGTAAGCGGTATTTTTAACGGTCCGCTTGCCAATATTGACAGTGTAGGCAAAGTGCGCTACGGCATTACGGATTTACAGCGTGCGATTAACAGAATTCTGACTGAGGATTCATCACAGGTTGGGAACAGCTATGTGAATTTTGAAAAGACCGTCACAGAAGATGTCAGTCTGATTACAGATTCTGTACAGCAGATGCAGAACCGGAAGATGAATACAGAAAGTACAGCACTGTTAAATCAGTTAGCGTCTAAGATTGATGAAGGTGAAAAGGTCAGAAGCAAGTTAATGACACAGATTAAGGCAGGCCGTTACAGCGAGGCGGTTGAATTAAATAATAATACATATCTGCCGATTGTAAATGACATTAAAAGCCTTTCTGAGCAGCTGGGAAACTCGATTGATAAGACTGCGGTTCATTATTATACGATGACAAAATATACTGGTGTCGGAATGACCGTGGCAGGCATTTTACTGCTTCTCGCAGACGTGGTATTCGGACTGCGTGTTACACGCAAGATGGCCAGTGCTATTGTAGAACCGGTACAGGAGATTACAGAAGCTGCCAAAATCATGTACAGCGGAGATATGTCTATCGGAGAACGGATTACCTATGAATCTGAAGATGAAATCGGACAGCTTGCGGACGCACTGCGCGGTACAACGAAAAATCTCTCCGATTATGTAAATGAGATTTCAGCAATCTTACAGCGTATGGCAACCGGCGATTTGACAGAGGACAGCAATGAAATTACAGATTTCCTCGGTGATTTTGCAAGTATTAAAGAGTCTTTTGTACATATCTTAAAGCGCTTTAACAGTACACTGACTAATATCCAGACAAGTGCAGACGAGGTTGAAGAAGGAGCAGGCGGCATATCCCAGTCTTCACAGGCACTCGCAGAGGGCGCAACTGACCAGGCAAGCGCAATCCAACAGTTAGATGCCACAGTTACTTCGGTAGCTAATATGGCAACGGAAAGTGCCAGAGAAACACAGCAGGCATATGATGATATTCAAAAGACGGTTTCAGATGCAGAGCAGGAAAAGGAAAAGATGAAAGAACTGACCGATGAAATGCGCCGCATTTACGAAATCTCCAGCGAAATCGGTAATATTATTGTAACAATAGAAAATATTGCTTCGCAGACAAATCTGCTTTCATTAAATGCTTCAATTGAAGCAGCAAGAGCCGGAGAAGCCGGAAAAGGCTTTGCGGTTGTTGCAGACCAGATTGGTAAGCTGGCGGCAGACAGTGCCAATTCTGCGGCAGAAACCAAGGAATTAATCAGCAAAACCGTTCAGGAAATTGAAAAAGGCAATGCAGTTACGGAAACCGTTTCCCAGTCTTTTGACAGAGTAATTGCGAGCATGAACACCTTTGCAGATGTGGCACATCAGATTAATGAAACAGCCGTAAATCAGGCATCTGCCTTAGAACAGGTCAATCAGGGAATCGACCAGTTATCGGCGGCAGTACAGAATACGGCTTCTTCATCAGAAGAAAGTGCGGCAATCAGCGAACAGTTATCTGCCAAGGCAGAAGAACTGGATACACTGGTAAGAAAATTCAAACTGTATGCATAGTAAAAATATCCCGGCTTAGGCAGACTGCAAAGCCGGGATATTTTTTATTTTATCTTCTTTTTATGTCATTTGTTTTTGGTGTCAATACAACGGTTATAACTGTTGTATTTATTTATCCATTTTCTTTTTGTTTGTAATCAGCAGTGTTATACAGCCAAGAACAGCGGCAAAAAGAAGAAGTCCGTAAACAGCGACAGATGTTGTATCACCGGTAGCCGGTTCCTGTGTGTTGTTTTGTGTCGCAGTATCTGTTGAAGCAGCGGCAGTTTTTGTGGCTGTTGTTGTTTTGGTAGAAGTTGCAGGCTGGACAGCCGCTGTTGTATCAGGTTGAGTCGTAGCCGCTTCCGTTGTAGCAGGTTGAGCCGGTTTTGTAACAGGCTGAGTCGTAGCCGCTTCCGTTGTAGCATTTTCAGTCGGCTTCGTAGCAGGCTGGGTTGTAACCGGTTCTGTAGCAGCGGTTTCAGCCGGCTTTGTAGTAGGCTGAGTTGTAACCGGTTCTGTCGTAGCGGTTTCGGTTGGCTTTGTAGCAGGCTGAGTCGTAGCCGCTTCTGTCGTAGCGGTTTCGGTTGGCTTTGTAACCGGCTGTGTTGGTTTTGTAGTAACGGTTATATTTGCAGCGCTGCTCATGGTAGAGCTGTTGTCATCATATACAACGACATAGTAGCTTCCCGCATCATTGCTTGAAATATTATCAAAGCGGATAGAAGAAGCCGTTGCATTGGTTATGGCAGAACCGTTTTTAAACCACTGATAAGATAATGTTCCGTAGCCGGAAGCCGTAACAGAGAGCTCCCCGCTCTCCCCCTCTGTCAGTGAAAGAGAAGCAGGCTGTGCGGAAATCTGAAGTCTAGGCATAACCGTAACGGTTGCGGTGTCGCTTGTGACACTGCTTACACCGTTAGAAACGACAACGGTATAATCTCCGGCATCACTTTCGGCAAGTGCAGAGAAATTCAGTGTAGATGAAGTTTCACCGGTAAGAGCCGTACCGTCTTTATACCACTGATATTGATTAGAACCGCCCGTTCCCTGTACAGCAACATTTAAAGAATAACTGTTGCCGGTAATTCCCTTAAAGGATTTCGGCTGGGTGAAAAGCTTAATAGGATCCGGTGCACTTGTTTTGCTGACATAAACGGCAACAAGCGGGTGCATAACAATGTCATATCCCGCAGGCGTGGTAATAGTAAAATGATAGTTAATATAATAATATAAGCGGGAACCGCTGTCCACAAGTGTTGTATCCAGTATAATCTGATTGGATGACGCATCAAAAGTGTATCCGTCTGCTTCAACCGGAGCGACAGGTGTGCCGTCAATATTGATAACCGGGTTGTCAATTACACAGGTTTCCTGTGTATATGGCAGAAATTCCTTTACAATTTTAGTGTATGGTCTGGTCGGGAAGGAATCACTTCCTTCTGCCATACGGATAGACCAGTTGGTTAAATGCGGCAGACGGGACATAAAGCGGTAGTCCATAATATTTGTAGAGCTGATACCCAGTGTTTTTAAGCTGGTCATTTGTCCGAGTGTGTCGGTCATGTCATTGGCAACTGGACAGCCGTAAAGTGTCAGTTCCTTTAAAGTACCGTTGTGTGACAACAGGAAATCAACATTTGAAAAACGGTTATATGCCAGAATTAAGGTTTCAAGCTTTGTAAGCGAATCAAACATTGAAGAATACTCGTCTGTTACATAAGCGTATGCTAAATCCAGATATTTCAGATTCGTAAGGCTTGAAATTGTGTCCGCATTGGAATCTGCATTTTCAGCGGTGATTTTAACACCGTCCAGACAAAGTCTTGTGATAGATGGAACTGCTTTTAACGGGCTGATATCATTTACAGATGTGCATTTTTCGAGTTCTACATCATTTAAAGTATCCGTTACCGGAATTTTAGAAATATCTGTCAGGTTGTAGCAGTCACTTAAATCCAGAAAGTGCAGTTTTGTTAATGCTGTAATATCCGGCAGTACCGTAAGTTCGGAATCGGTAATCCGTAAGGTTTTCAGATTCACACAGTACTCAAAACCTGTGTAGTCCGTAATGTGTGTGTCATCAGAACCTGTTAATTTTAAAGCAGTGAGCGATTCAAGCTGTTCCTTTGTAATATCAGCAGAAGAATCTTCAACGTTTAAAGCGCTGTTTAAAGCGGCTTTCATATTGACATCGGGAATGTCCACGATGTCGGACGAAGCTGCCCAAATCTGTGGAAGCTTTGCAAATTCTGTACAGAACGGAATCACCATAAGACAGGCAAGCAGTACACACAGAATTTTCTTAAAATTGTGTTTCATAATTTTCTTTCCTCCTAAAAATAGAAATACAATGAAATTTTACCATAATGCAGTACAAAAGTATGTGGTTATAAAGGGATAGGATAAAAGGGAATTCTAGGAAAAAAGATAGAAAGAATAGGACGGGGGATACAAATTTCCATAAAGTAAAAAGTGTCCGGCAGGAATACCGGACACCGTTTAATCGTCAATCGGCTGCTCTTTTTCCGACTGTGAATCGGATAGAGAGCAAGCAATTGACGGTTATAGTACCTGATATATTATCAGTCCTTTGGCAGGCTCTGCATATATTCATGCATGGACTCTGCTACAATCTTGCTGTGGGCAACAGCTTCAACAACAGTACGTGCACCGTTTACAACGTCACCGGAAGCAAAGATACCCGGTCTTGAAGTGTGACCGGTTTCATCGGCATCCAAAAGACCTCTGGCAGTGGATTTTAAGCCTTCAGTGGTATTGACAATACGGTTCTGTGGTCCCTGACTGATAGAGATAATCGTGCTGTCAGCTTCATAAAGCTTTTCGGTGCCTTCAACATCGGTAAAGGTACCGTCTTCATTTTCAATAATATCAATAAAGATAACACCGTTATCTTTAATCTCAACAGGACGTTTATTGTATTCAAACTGAACACCCTCTAACTGGGCATAGCTGAACTCATAGTGGCTTGCGGCAACCTCTTTGGTGATAGAAAAACAGGTTAAATGCTCTACACCTTTGCGGATTGCAGTTCTTGCAACGTCCATAGCGGCATTTCCAGCACCGATGACGATAACACGCTTGCCTAAGCGGTAGCTGTCCGGATTATTTAAGTAGTTGATACCAAAGTGGACATTACCGAAGGTTTCACCCTTGATATGCAGGGTATTCGGTTTCCATACACCTGTACCAACAAAAATTGCTTTATAACCGTCACGGAATAAATCGTCAATGCCGATGGCACCGCCGATTGTCGTATTCGGGCGGATTTTAATGCCCTTTAATTCAAGGTGGCGGTATTCAATATCGTCTAAGACACTCTTTGGCAGACGGAATTCCGGGATGCCGTAGCGCAGTACGCCGCCAATCTTGTCCTTTCCTTCAAAAATAGTAACCTGATAGCCGTATCGTGCAAGAATAATCGCAATCGTAATACCGGCAGGACCGGAACCGATAATGGCAACGCGCATGCCGTTGGATTTAGCAGGGCCGTTGGTCATCTGGTTGGCATAGGTTGTGGAAATATAATTTTCAATGCTGGAAAAATGAACCGGCGCACCTTTTCTGCCAAGTACGCAGTGACCCTCACACTGATTTTCATGGTTGCAGACAAGACTGCACACGGTTGTCAGCGGATTGTTTTCAAAGAGCATTTTTCCGGCTTCGTTTAATTTGTTTTCTTTTAACAGGCGAATTGCCAGCGGAATGTTGGTGTGAATCGGACACCCCTTCTGACACTGCGGTACCTTACACTGAAGGCATCTGTTTGCTTCGTCCATAATATGTAACGCCATAGTTTAAAATCCTCCCCTTGAGAAAAATCATTACAAAACTATCATAGCACGTTCTTATCATAAAGAAAAGCAGAGTTAATTATTTGACGAACTTTCGGTGGACTGTTATGATGATAAAAGATATATAAACGAGGTAAAAAGTGCGAAAGGCGGAAAAAGCGTGCAGGAAAAAATTTTGCTGGTTGAAGATGACAGGGATATTGTAGATTATTTAAGCAGCTTTTTAAAAAATGAAAATTTTATTGTAGAAGCGGTAGCGGGGCAGCGGGAAGCAATTGAAAAACTTGAAACAAGGGAATATGATTTGCTCTTAATTGATATATCGTTAGCAGACGGCAATGGATATGCAGTCTGTGCGGCGGCAAAGGAAAAATCCCCGGCGGCGGTCATTTTCCTTACGGCATCGGGCGATGAATACAGTGTCGTGACGGGACTGGATATGGGCGCAGATGACTATATCAATAAGCCGTTCCGTCCGCGGGAGCTGGTTTCAAGAATCCGCAGTGTGTTAAGACGGACAGGAAAGAGTCAGAAGCTGTTAAAAGAGGGCAGTATCACCGTGGATACGGTCAAGGGAATCGTATACCGTAACGGAGAGGAGCTGGCACTGTCAGCACTCGAATACCGCCTGTTACTGATATTTTTTAACAATAAGGGTGTGGTTTTATCAAGAGGCCGTCTGCTCTCGGAAATCTGGGACGTGGCAGGCGAATTCGTCAATGATAACACGCTGACAGTTTATATTAAGCGGCTGCGGGAAAAGATAGAAGAAGACCCGTCCCATCCGGAGTTAATTAAGACGGTGCGTGGAATGGGGTACCGTCTATGAAAAGAAACGGTGAATGGATTGCAGAAGGCATTGTATTTACAGCTTCAATATTGGCGGCATGGATAAGCCGGGCATGGTGGATAGTGCTTCCCACGGGAATTTTATATATGGGAATCCATGCAGAGGGCGAATACAGGCGCAGAAAGAAAATCCGGGAAATTTATGCGCAGATAGACCGCGTTCTGCGGGGAGATTATACAACGGCATTTGAGGAGTATCAGGAGGGTGATTTAAGTATTTTGCAGAATCAGCTTCACAAGCTGGTAATCCGTTTAAACGAACAGGCGGTGCAGCTGGGACAGGACAAACGGTATCTGATGAATGCCATGGCGGATATTTCGCACCAGTTAAAGACACCGCTGACCAGCGTGAATATTATTTTGTCATTTTTAATGGAAGAAAATCTTACATATGAAGAACGCCTGCATTTAAGTGGCAAGTTATCCAATGCACTCTCGCATGTCGAAGAACTCATAACGACACTCTTAAAGCTTTCCAAATTCGATGCGGGTGTCGTGCAGTTTCAAAATGCATCGGTGTCCGTAAAAGAGCTGGCAGATACGGTATCTGAGGGCATGGCGGTACAGCTTGAATTAAAAGAGGTGCTTTTGACATACGATATTGCAGAAAATGTATCCTTTACGGGAGATTTCCAGTGGACAAAAGAAGCGCTGGAAAATATTGTGAAAAACTGCATGGAACACACACCGTCCGGCGGGCAGATTCAGATAGAAGCGCAGGAAAATCCGATTTACACGGAAATTATCGTGCGTGACAATGGAACAGGAATTCAAAAAGAAGATTTACCACACCTGTTTGAGCGGTTTTACCGTGGCAAAGGAACGGAAAATACAGGAGTGGGTATCGGACTTTCACTGGCAGCAGAGATTGTCCGCAGGCAGAACGGAACGATAAAGGTATTTAACGCAAAAAACGGCGGTGCGGAATTTCAAATCCGTTTTTATAAAATGCTGCCTTAAACGAAAAGTGACAGATTTGTCATATGAAAGTCATGGCACAGTCACCGGACTGTCCTACAATTTAGACTGAAATCTAAAATACAGGAGGCAGTCAATGGATATTTTAAAAGTAGAAAATTTAACAAAGATTTATGGAAAAGGAGAAAACAGCTTTAAGGCACTGGATAATGTGTCCTTCAGTGTGAAGCGCGGGCAGTTTGTGGCAATTGTAGGACCGTCCGGCTCGGGAAAGTCTACACTTCTGCATCTGATTGGCGGCGTAGACAGACCGGATGGTGGGCATGTCTATGTGGACAGCAATGATGTCTATGCAAGAAATGATACACAGCTTGCAATTTTCAGGCGCAGGGAGGTCGGGCTGATTTACCAGTTTTACAACCTGATTCCGGTGCTGAATGTCGTGGAAAATATCACACTGCCCGTGTTAATGGATGGCAGAAAGGTCGATGAGGAACGGTTAGAGGAGCTTTTAACTGTGTTACATTTAAGAGGAAGGGAATATCATCTGCCGAACCAGTTATCCGGCGGGCAGCAGCAGAGAGTTTCTATCGGGCGCGCACTGATGAATGACCCGGCACTGCTGTTAGCGGATGAACCGACCGGAAATCTTGACTCTGCCAACAGCCATGAAATTATGGAACTGTTAAAGCTGTCAAATAAAAAGTACAATCAGACACTGGTTGTCATTACGCATGATGAAAACATCGCTTTGCAGGCGGACCGTATTATTGAGATTTCCGACGGCAGAATCACAAGAGATGAGGTGATCCGCTAATGGGACAGAATCATATTTTTTTAAAAATGACTTACCGGCAAATGGTAAAAAACAAAGTGCGTACACTGGTAACGATTATCGGCATTATGCTGTCAGCGGCGTTGATTACGGCAATTACGGTCTTTATCGCCAGCCTGCATAAAAGTATGCTGGATTATAAAATCAAAGAATCGGGCAACTGGTACGGCGTGATTGAGCAGGTTGATTTAAAGGAAGGGTTGGAAAAAATCAGGCAGGACAGTGATATTTTATCAGAACGTCTGATGTACAATATCGGCAGTACCATTGAAGAACAGGACGGACATCAGATTAGTGTCAAGGCATTTAGTGATGAAAATGAAATCAGCCTCCCGTTGGAGCTTACAGAAGGCAGAATGGCGGAAAATTCAAAAGAAATTGTAGTTGCAAGGGATTTGATTACAAGCGGTATTCTTGCGGACTGCAAGGTGGGCGATACGATTGAACCGGCACTTGCGGACACACAGGGATATACGGTAGTCGGTCTGTATGAGGACGCAGGTTTTAATGTCGGCAGCACAAGCAGCTATGTAGTGTATACAAAATACGATGAAAATACAAAGAATGTTGAAAGCGCCGATGTTTACATTCAGGTCAAAAATCCGAAGAATACGTATGCGGTTTTAAAGCGGTACAGTGCTGCATCCTATGAAACCGGTTACAATCTCGGACTGTTAAGACTGAGCGGAATATCCGTGTATTCTTCCTATTACTCTTTTATTACGACGATAGCGGTGATTGTGATTGTACTGGTTGTCGGGGCTTCGGTGCTTTTAATTTACAATTCCTTTGTCATTTCGTTAAATGAACGGACAAAGCAGTTCGGACTGCTCTCCTCCGTGGGGGCGACCAAAGCACAGCTTCGTAAATGTGTGCTTTCCGAGGCATTTTTAGTCAGCATTGCAGGAATCCCGCTGGGAATATTAGTGGGTGTTGCGGGAATCGGCATTACCCTTTTCGGTGTGCGTGCCAGTATGAAAAGCATTGCGGCAAGCATGGTATCCCTCGGTGAAATGAAATTGTATCCGGCACCTGCGGCAATTGCGGCGGCGGCAGTCGTATCTTTATTTACGGTGCTGATTTCAACGTTTATCCCGATGATACGGATTTCGAGAATGTCTGCGATTGAGGCAATCCGCCAGAACGGCGATATTCAGTTAAGCCGCAGAAAGATCAGATGTTCTAAAATATTCAGAAAGCTGTTCGGTGTGGAAGGCGTAATCAGCCGCAAGAACTTTAAAAGAAGCGGCAAAAGATACCGCACCACGATTTTTTCACTATTTGTCAGTATTGTGATGTTTGTATCGGCAAGCGCATTTGGCAAATACCTTGTGCTTATGGTCGAGGAAAATTATAAGCTTGGGGAATACGATGTTTATTACCGCTCCGGTTCGTTAGAAGACATTGAAAAAGAAGAACCGGTTATTGAAAAATTAAAACAGGTACAGGGCGTAAAAGAAAGTTCAACCACATTGTCTGCGGGGCTGTTCTGGTATAAAGCGGACGAAAACAGCGCGTATCTCACAGAAGAATATAAAACCGAGCAGAAGAAAAGTGAAAATGCTTCGGTTTCCTATAACGACGGAAAAACACTGATGTTTGTCTACGGCATCGCAGACGATTTGTATGAACGATATTTACAGCAGAACGGATTATCAAAGGATACGTATATGAACACGGAAAATCCGGTTTATCTGCTCTACACCAACCGCCGTGTGACGGATACAAAGACTGGGAAGAGAAAGGATTATCCGGTTTTTGCAAATCAGGCATTTACATTAAAGGCATGTTTTTATCCGGAAACGGAAGATGGAAATGAGCAGGAAGAAAAACAGGTAGCAGACATTGATTTTAATATCGGAGGAACTGTAGATAAGCTGCCGTATGCGGTGCAGACCGATCTGCGCTACCAAAATGATATTGTGCTGTGTTCACGCACCATGGCGGAAAAGCTTACACAAAAAATGCAGTATCGGCAGGGCGGACTGATAACTTATTTTAAGACGACAGACCATACGGCGGTGTATGAACAGATGCAGAAAATTCTCAAAGACAATGGTCAGTATTTCCGCTATAGTCTGGTCGATGAGGCAATGGAATACGAATCCTACAGAAGTATTATTTATGTGGTAAAAGTATTCTCATACGGATTTTTAGTATTGATGTCGCTGATAGCCATGGCAAATGTATTCAACACCATTTCTACCAATATGATGCTGCGGCGCAGGGAATTTGCCATGTTAAAATCCATCGGTATGACGGAGCAGGGGTTTGGCAAAATGCTGTATTTTGAGTGTCTGATGTACGGCTCTAAAGCCCTGTTATATGGGATTCCGGTGTCTGTGCTTATATCCGTCTGGATTGCCAAAACGATTAACAACGTACAGGTGCTGGTATTGGATATTCCGTGGATGGCAATTTTAATTTCAGTACTAAGCGTCTATTTCATTGTATTTGTAACTATGATATACTCTAAGAAAAAGCTTCAGAAATTAAATCTGATCGGGTGTATTAAAGAGGAAAATATTTAATGGAATGGAAAAAACTGCGCAGAAAAATCCAGGTTCCGGCGTATATCCAGTTTTTTATCAGTATTGTATTCTGGATTGCGGCGGGGCTTGGGCTGTATGGAACACTGCCGCTTGCGGTTTATGTTTTTATGGGAATGTTACTGGTGTGCAATATCAGTATTATTTTATCGACATTTTTACTGGATAAGTTTTATATTGTTAATTTACAGGAAAATTTTAAAAATCTGGAACATCTTAATTTAAAACTGCGCGCACAGCGGCATGAATACTTAAATGAAATGCAGGTCGTTTACGGATTGCTTGAACTGGAAGAATATGAAGAAGCGTACCGGTATCTGCATCCGCTCTATGAGGACATTGCGCGGATTGGAAAAGCACTGCGGACGAAAAAACCGGCGGTCAATGCCCTGCTTCAGGCAAAAATGGAGTATGCGCAGAAGCAGCAGATTACATTTTTTGTGGAAGTGTCGTCAGATCTGGCGGCACTTTCCATGGAGCAGTGGGAAGTGTGCCGGATTCTTGGCAATTTAATCGACAATGCGTTTACGGCGGTGTCCGGCATGGACGGAGAGAAAAAGGTACATCTGTGTATTCAGGAAAATGAAAAACAGTATTTGTTTATTGTATACAATAACGGTCCGGTTATACCGGAAAATAAGCGGGAACTGATTTTTAAGAAGGGGTATTCAAGCAAAAAGGAAGAAGGCCACGGACTGGGGCTGTGGATGGTGCGGAAGCTAGCAGGGCAGTATCGAGGCACGATTACCGTTACTTCCGTACCGGGAAAAACAGAATTTGACGTGACACTTCCAAAATAAAAATGACAGTTGCATATCAAAAAGTGACAGTTGCGGATAAAAGATGCGGTATTGCGTGATTATGTCTTTTCTTTCGGTGAGTTTTGTATATACTGTAAACAGAAAGAAAAAAAGAAGCGAAAAGGAAAGGAGAAGGGCAATGGACGGTTTTATGATTTTGGGAATTGTACTGCTGGCGGCTGGCTTTCTTTTTGTAGGAATTGAAACCCTTATACCGGGCTTTGGCGCGCCGGGAATTTTAGGCGGGTGCTGTCTGGTCGCCGGAGTGTTTTTAATCGCAGACAGCGTGCAGGAAGCTGTTATTATCGTAGCAGTCGTTTTATTGCTGCTTGCAGTTTTGATATTTACGCTGGTTACACTGCTTGCAAAGGGCAGGTTAAAGACACCGATTATTCTGAATGATAAAATGAATAAAGAAGAAGGTTACATAAGTTCTACGGATTTACAGTATCTTGTAGGGAAAAAAGGAGTTGTAACCACGGATTTACATCCGGCAGGGAAAGTACGGATAGAAGATGTAGAGTTTGATGTGATTTCCGACGGTGCGTTTTTAGAAAAAGGCACACTGGTGGAGATTTACAAAATCAGCAATTCATCACTTGTCGTCAGAAAGGCAAGACAGGAGTAAAGATTAATCCAAATGGGCAGCCATTTTGTATTAATAAATGAAAATATGCATACACAGAAAGGGGTTAAAGGTTATGGTAGGACCGATTATTGTTGCAGCAGTAGTAGTATTTATTTTGATTATGTTTTTCTCGTTTGTTCCGGTGGGACTGTGGATTTCATCGATGGCATCCGGAGTGCGGGTTGGCATTTTCACACTGATTGGTATGCGTTTAAGACGTGTTGTCCCGGCAAGAATTATTCTTCCGCTGATTAAGGCAACCAAAGCCGGTATCGCATTGCAGGTCAACCAGTTAGAAGCACATTACCTTGCAGGCGGTAACGTAGACGGCGTTGTTGATGCGCTGATTGCTGCAGAACGTGCAGGCATTGATTTACCGTTTGAAAAGGCGGCGGCAATCGACCTTGCGGGACGAAATGTCTTAGAAGCCGTAAAGATGAGCGTTAATCCGAAGGTGATTGAAACACCGAACATTTCAGCCGTGGCAAAGGACGGTATTGAACTGCTTGTAAAAGCAAGAGTTACTGTAAGAACAAATCTGGAACGTCTGGTTGGCGGTGCCGGTGAAGCAACGATTATCGCACGTATTGGTGAAGGTATTGTTACAACGGTAGGTTCGGCAGCAGAACACAAGAGAGTGCTTGAAAATCCGGACGATATTTCAAAGCTGGTATTATCAAAGGGATTGGATGCGGGAACTGCATTTGAAATTCTTTCCATCGACATTGCGGATGTCGACATCGGACGAAACATTGGTGCACATTTACAGAGTCTTCAGGCAGAGGCCGACAAAAATATCGCACAGGCAAAAGCAGAGGAACGCCGTGCAATGGCAGTTGCAAAGGAACAGGAAATGCGCGCTTACGTTGTAGAAGCCGAAGCCGAAGTACCAAAGGCACTGGCATACGCACTGCGTGAAGGCAAGTTAGGCATCATGGATTACTATGATATGCAGAATATCAAGGCGGATACGAAAATGCGTGAAAATATCGCAAGAGAAGACATTAATGCAAAGAAGATTTTAGAGGGTGATGCACATGAACCAAAAGATGTCTTATAACAGCCAGCAGCAGTTAAAAAAGACGATTGCGGCAAGACTAAAGGCAGCAGGCAGTGAACTTGGCGGGCAGTTAGGCGCACAGGTTGTCAGACAGCTTGGCGGACAGCCGGGGAACCGGCAGTCTGCTGCTCCGCCGCTGCCATCCACACAGCAGCAGGCACAGCCGCGGCAGGAAGTTCATACCATGCCGGACGGCATGTCTTGTGCACAGGATATGCATCGTACGGATAAAACAGGACTTGAGGGAATATCTGGCGGCATGGATACACAAGTATTAAGACAGGCAGTTGTATTATCCGAGATTCTTGCAGAACCGGTATGTAAAAGAAGACACAGAAGAAACAGGCACACGATTTGAAAGGGAAAATGACATGGCAATCAAGGTAATGCTTGTAGACGATGAGGCTCATATCCGCTTGATTTTGCGCAGGGTCATAGAACGGAATCCGGCATTTTGTGTTGTCAGCGAATGTGACAGCATGACAGATGCCCTGCTGGCTTTTCACGAAACGCAGCCTGAGGTTGTGTTTATGGATATTGAGATTAAGGGCAGCAGCGGAATAGACTGTGCAAAGGTAATTGCACAGTCTGCGCCGGATACGAAAATCATTTTTGCAACGGCATATTCGGAGTATATGTCCAATGCGTTTGAACTGTATGCGTTTGACTATCTGGTAAAGCCATTTGATATGGAACGGATTCAGCATACACTGGAGCGGATACAGCGCAGTTATGAAAGTCAGTATCAGGGCGTCAGTAAAAATGATATGGACGCCGTAAACGATATAAATGATAGCAACGGTAATAATAACGGCGGCAGTGTAAAAGACAACATAGGTGACACGGACAGTATCAATATCTGTCAGAATCAGAATCCGTCAGAAGTACCATCCGGGTCCAAAAAGACAGATATACCGTCCGAAAAAGCGCGGGAGAAGCTTCGCGAGAAAGATAAAATCCTGATTAAGGGCAAAGAAAGCGTGCGTTTTTTTGATAAAGACGACATTATTTTTGTAGAGCGTGAGAACAATGTCACCATTCTTTATACGGCAGATGCAGAACCGTTTACGACCAGCATGGCAATCAGCGAGCTGGAAGAAAAGCTTTCGGACACAGGTTTCCTTAGAAGCCACAAGTCGTATCTGATTAATGTTTCAAAAATTAAATCCATTGAGCCGTATGGCAGGTGGACGTATGTTGTCAAATTCAAAGGCACACAAAAAGATGCGCTGATTACAAAAGAACATTTTGAGGAGATTAAACAGATTTACGGATAGTACGGGGCAGTACACATTTTCCGTAAATCTGTTTTGCGTTATAAATCCATAGATGCTGCAGGAAGTTGTGGTGTTTAGGGTTGGTTTCTTTTCCGCTTTATGATACAATAGCCTTGTTTAATCAGCAAAGGAATGAAAAAGATGAAAAAATGTTTAATCGCCGGCGGCGGTGCAGCCGGCATGATGGCTGCCATTACGGCGGCAAGAAATGGAAATCAGGTTATTTTATTTGAAAAAAACGAAAAGCTTGGAAAGAAGCTGTTTATTACAGGAAAGGGCCGTTGTAATTTTACGAATGCAGGCGATTCCGAGGATATTTTTAACAGTGTCGTCACCAATCGCAAGTTTTTATACAGCGCGTTCAACGGCTTTTCCAATTATGATACAATGGGCTTTTTTGATGAACTGGGGCTGGCGTTTAAAATTGAACGCGGCAACCGCGTATTCCCGGAATCAGACCATTCCTCAGATGTCATCGGCGCATTACAGCGTGAGATGAAAAAGCTGTCGGTAGAGGTTCATTTAAATACTGAGGTTGTGCAGGTGTGCCACAAGGACGGCAGATTTACAGGGCTGAGGGTGAAAGATACAGTGACAGGCAGTAAGCGCATGGTACAGGGCGATGCGTTGATTATAGCGACCGGCGGTAATTCTTATCAGTCTACAGGCTCTACCGGGGACGGCTACCGTTTTGCAAAAGAACTGGGACACGAAGTGACACCGATTCTTCCGGCACTGGTTCCGTTTATTGTAAAAGAAGAATGGGAGCGCGAGTTGCAGGGGCTCAGCCTTAAAAATGTGGCAGTGACGATTTCAGATCCGGATACCGGCAAAAAGATTTACTCAGATTTTGGGGAAATGCTTTTTACGCACTTTGGCGTGAGCGGTCCGACAGTGCTTAGTGCCAGCAGTTATGCGGCAAAGGTTATCCGCCAGAAAAATCTTTTACTTACGATAGATTTAAAACCGGCACTTGATGAAGCACAGCTAGATGAGCGTGTGCTGCGGGATTTTGAAGAAGCAAAGAATAAAAGCTTTAAAAATTCACTGGATAAGCTATTGCCAAAGAAGCTGATTCCTGTGGTTGTGGAATTAAGTAAAATCCCACCGGACAAGAAAATCCACGAGGTCACAAAGCAGGAACGCCAGCGGCTGGTTACGCTGTTAAAGAATTTCAAGTTGACCCTTACGGGACTGCGCGGCTTTCAGGAAGCCATTATCACGCAGGGCGGTGTGAGTGTCAAAGAAGTCAATCCGGCAACGATGGAATCAAAGCTGGTATCCGGTGTGTATTTTGCGGGTGAAGTCTTAGACGTGGATGCCGTAACCGGCGGTTTTAATTTGCAGATTGCGTGGTCAACAGCCTATGCGGCGGCGGCACATTTATCGTAAAAGTTTTGATAAATGGCAGTAAGACGAAAAAATTATAAATATTTTAAATATAAAATGTAAAATATTACAATAAATGTAATGGAATGGAGAAAAAATGGCAGTATCAATAGCGATTGACGGACCTGCTGGTGCAGGAAAAAGTACGATTGCCAAGCTTTTGGCGGCAAAGATGAATTATATTTATGTGGATACAGGCGCAATGTACCGTGCAATGGCGGTATATTTTACGCAGAATCACGTCAACCCGGACGATGAGCGTGAAATCAATGCGGCAGTGTCCAATGTGGACATTACGATTGAATATATGAACGGCGTACAGCAGGTGATTTTAAACGGTGACAATGTCACAGGACTGTTACGCACAGAAGAAACAGGAAAAATGGCTTCAAAGACATCAAAGTATGCGGCAGTGCGCAGTAAGCTGGTGGATTTACAGCGAAAGCTGGCAAAGACAACCGATGTCATTATGGACGGCAGGGACATTGGAACGACCGTGCTTCCGGATGCTTTTGTAAAAATTTATCTGACAGCGAGTACACAGGCACGCGCAAAAAGAAGATTTGACGAGCTTACACAGAAAGGTGAGCAGTGTAATCTGGAAGAAATTGCGGCAGATATCGAAAGCCGTGACTATGCTGACATGCACCGTGAAATTTCCCCGTTAAAGCAGGCAGAAGATGCAATACTGGTGGATACATCCGATATGAATATCGAAGAAGTCGTTGCAAAGCTTACACAGATTATTGAGGAGAAAAAGGCATCATGAAAGAAGTGATTCTTGCAAAATCGGCAGGATTTTGTTTTGGTGTAAAGCGTGCGGTGGATACCGTATATGAACAGACAGGCAAAAAAAACGTCTATACATTTGGACCGATTATTCATAATGAAGAAGTTGTTAAAGATTTAGAAAAAAAAGGCGTCTTTGTTATTAATACAATGGAGGAATTAGACGATATTACAGAAGGAACGGTGATTATCCGTTCACACGGAGTATCCAGTGCGGTTTATGAAGCATTGCAGAAGAAAGGCGTGGAAATTGTAGATGCCACCTGTCCGTTTGTATTAAAAATTCACAATATTGTGAAGCAGGAAAGTGCAAATGGCAAGCAGATTGTTATTATCGGCAATGAAAAACACCCCGAAGTCGAAGGAATTATGGGGTGGTCCAAAACACAAGTACATGTGGTTGATACCGCAGAAAAGGCACAAAATCTGCAATTAGACCCACAGCGGGAAGTGTGTATCGTATCCCAGACGACATTTAATTACAATAAATTTAAAGAATTAGTTGAAATTATATCCGAAAAGGGGTACAATATTATTATTCGTAATACAATTTGTAATGCAACTGAGGAACGTCAGACAGAAGCACGGGAGATAGCGAAGCGTGTTGATGCAATGATAGTAGTCGGAGGCAGCAGCAGTTCCAATACGCGAAAACTGTATGAAATCTGTAAGAACGAGTGTAAAGATACATATTACATTCAGACGCTTAATGACCTTGACATGACAAGTTTGGGCAAGGCAGACTGCATAGGTATTACAGCAGGGGCATCGACCCCAAACAATATTATTCAGGAGGTTTACACTAATGTCAGAACAGAGCTTTGAAGAGATGTTAGATGAAACATTTAAGACAATACATACAGGAGAGGTAGTTGACGGTACTGTTATCGACGTTAAGGAAGACCAGATCATCCTTAACATCGGCTATAAGGCAGATGGTATTATTACACGTAATGAATACTCATCTACACCGGGCATTGACTTAACAACAGTTGTATCTGTTGGTGATACAATGCAGGCTAAGGTCCTTAAAGTAAACGACGGCGAAGGTCAGGTATTATTAACATACAGAAGACTTGTAGCTGATAACGGTAATAAGAAGCTTGAAGAAGCTTTCGAAAACCAGACAGTATTAACAGCAACAGTAAGTCAGGTTATGAATGGCGGTCTTGGTGTTGTCATTGACGAAGCAAGAGTATTTATTCCGGCAAGTCTTGTTTCAGACACATATGTAAAGGATTTATCTGTATACAAGGATAAGGAAGTTTCTTTCGTAATCACAGAGTACAATCCAAAGAGAAGAAGAATCATCGGTGACTGCAAGCAGTTAATCGTTGCACAGAAGGAAGCAGCACAGAAGGAATTATTAGAAAAGATTCACGAAGGTGATACAATCGAAGGAACAGTTAAGAATGTAACAGACTTCGGTGCATTTATCGACCTCGGCGGTGTTGACGGACTTCTTCATATTTCAGAAATGTCATGGGGCAGAACAGAAAATCCTAAGAAAGTATACAAGGTTGGCGATTCTGTAAAGTGCTTCATTAAGGAAATCAACGGCAATAAGATTGCTTTAAGTGTGAAGTATCCGGATTCTAATCCTTGGAACGATGCAGCTACAAAGTATGCTGTAGGTAACGTTGTTAAGGGTAAAGTTGCAAGAATGACAGATTTTGGTGCATTCGTACAGCTTGAAGAAGGTGTTGACGCATTACTTCATGTTTCACAGATTGCGAAGGAACATATTGAAAAGCCTTCAGATGTTCTTTCAATCGGTCAGGAAATCGAAGCAAAGGTTGTTGACATGAACGAAGCTGAAAAGAAGATTAGTCTCAGCATGAAGGCTCTTGCATCAGATAACGCTCAGGAAGAATCAACAGAAGAATAATTTAGAACGGTCATCAGACAGTCTATATTCATAGAAGCTGCCGCTGCCACATTTCATATGTGGCGGCGGCAGCTTTTTTGCGTGGCTTGTTTGTCAGTTCTTTGCCGGAAACAAGGACAATTATTGTTTTCTGACATTTGAACTCCTGAAAGTGACAGTTGCGGGGCAAAGATGCGGTATTGCGTGATTATGTCTTCTGTTTTGGGAAATTTGGTATATACTGTAATCAGAACAAGGGAAAGAAATTAAAAGGGTTAAATGAAAAGAACGTGAATGACAGCACGGGCAGAAGGGCAGGAAGCAAATGTAAAAGAGAATGTGAGGAGGTGGCAGAGATGTCTGATTATGAAAGCTGGCTGGTAAAAAGAGAAGAAAAAGCGGAACGAAAGAACGCAGTATTCTGGCTGATTTTTAGTATCATAATCATTGGTATTGCAATGTGGTGCTTTGTTAATACAATCCAGGAGTATCAGTTTTCTGAAAAACTCCGACGGAAAGGAACGTGTATTACGGCAGAGTACTATGAAGGACATAATGCATATCAGTATTTTGAAGCAGGAAAAAGCCGGTTTGCTGTTTGTAAGAAAAGTATCATCTACAAAGACCAGGGTGATACCGTGAAAATGTATTATACCGGGGATGACTTTTCACAGGCAGTCCCACTGCTGGCAGACTGGGTATGGATAACACAATTTGGCATTGAAATTGCAGTTATGGGAGCAGGGCTTATCGGTGTGATACGGCAGGGAAAGCGGATACACAGAAATAATCTGCGGAAACAAAGTAATCGTGTGAAAAGTGAAAGTGCATTTTAGGCAGATATAGGAAGTACAGGTCAGCCGCAGGGGTGCGGCAGAAATGGAGGCAGTTATGTTTGGAGAATTAAATGGCGGCGACAGCATGATGGAAACACTCGGTTTACAGTTTAAAGACAAGATTTATGACGATATGAAAACAGATGAACACACAGATGAACGCATGGAAGCACTGCGGGAGCAGGAACTGCGTACAAAGCCTAAAAGAAAAGGGCTGTTTTCTATATTCAGAAGAAATAAGAAGTAGTCAGAAAATCTAAGTTTAAACTTTAACACTTTGAAACTCAACAATGCAGATACCGCAAAAGAAATGGTTGTGCCAAAGGGCGCAGAAGGCTGGGGCAGATTAAATCTGTTTGAAGCTTCAAACGGCTACGGTGCATTTGCGACAGATGTTACAGTGGATATGGACGCGGACAATGGATTTGATTTACTCAAAAGCACATCACTGACCTCGCAGTTTGATGAAATTGTGGTCAATGCACCACAGGATTTTGATGGAAGCATTGTATACACAGACAATGGTGAAGACTGCTGATACTGCAAATATCTGGACCTGTCTGCTGCTGATGGCATCGTCTGCAGCAACGGCAGCAGGCATTGGCACAAAGCGTCTGAACAAAAATAAGAACAAGCAGTAACAGGATAATAAAACAGTATACAGGCAGGGAATGTCACACGTATTTTTGCAGGCGGACATAGACCCTGCCTTTTCGTGTTTCATTGCCACAGCCCTTGTAGATGAACTTGCCTGTGCCGCGGATAACAAGAATATCGTCCGGTTTTAACGCATAACTGTTGTTTTCCATACATTTTCCGTTGACAAAGATTTTCTGGGTGCGGAAAAGCTCTACCGCCTTACTGCGGGAAAGCTTGGTGATTGAAGCGGTGACGGCATCAATGCGGGCAGAAGCACAGATGAGTTCAAGGTCCTCTAAAACCGGTGCAAAGTCATCGGTATCCGGTGCGGCAGGTTCACATTTTACATTGGTGTGTTTGATTTTGATAAGGTTTTCCATAATAAATGTGCTGATGTGGGACAGGCAGAACAGATACCCTACATTGTCACGAATCAGAATGTCGCCGATGAGGCTGCGTTCAATGCCCAGATTTAAAATAGCCCCTAAAAAATCGCGGTGGGTAAGGTCATCGGCAAATTTGCGGAGCAGGGGCGAGATTTTGATACAGTCAATCGGATACGGCTCGTCAAATCCAAAGTCGTCCGGGCTTCCGAAACGTACAATCTGCCGTTCACAGGAAGCACTGCCGCCAAAGGCTTCCGAGTGGATAAAGGATAGTTCGGGCAGTGTCCGGTAATACGTGTCCAGCTCAGACATGCTTAAAAAATTAGTATAGGTATAGATATTCTGGCGGTAAGCCTTATTGGCAGTATCAATGAGTCTGCGTTTTAAAAGAATTTCTTCGTCCATATTGTTTCTCCTGTTCGTATTTATTTTAGTTTTATTTCAGGATTTTCAAGGCATTTTATAAAATCAGCCCACGGCTGCCGCATAAGACTGCATGATTCAGATATGGCGGCGCCGGTGCGTGCCAAAAGTATAACATATTTTGTAAAGATTTTTTTAAAAAGTTTCAAATAATTTCAAAATAAGGAAGATTTCCATGGTGAAATGTGGTAAAATATATGCAATACATATGCAAGATAGACATGCTGCACTGGATGATTGGCAGAAGTCACAAGATTTGCAGGAAAGAGGGCAACATGATTAAAGATTATGAAGACTTTAAAAAATTTATTTTGCAAAGCACAACGATTGATTTAAATGCCTATAAGGAACGTCAAATGAAGCGCCGTATTGATACGCTGATTAGTAGAAATAAGTATGACGGCTACGACAGTTACAGTCAGGCCATTAAAAAAGACAAAAAGCTGATGGAAGAATTCATCAATTATATTACGATTAATGTATCTGAATTTTACCGCAATCCGGCGCTTTGGAAGACGCTGGAAGATGTAATATTACCGGACTTAATCAGCAAGTTCGGGGAAAATTTAAAAATATGGAGTGCGGCATGCTCCACAGGGGATGAGCCGTATTCCCTTGCAATGGTCATGGCAAAGAAAGTGCCGATGAACAAGATCCATATTTACGCAACCGATATTGATGAGCAGGTACTTGCAAAGGCAAAGGACGGCGTATACGGTGCGAACAGCCTGAATGGACTGCCGGATGAATATAAAAAGAAATACTTTGAGAAAATGGGCGACCGTTATTACAAGATTTCGGATGACATCAAGCGGTGTGTGGAATTTAAAAAGGCGGATTTGTTAAAGGATAAGTATCCGACCGGCTGCCATCTGATTGTATGCAGAAATGTTATGATTTATTTTACAGAAGAAGCAAAGCTGGATATTTACAAGAACTTCAATCGTGCATTAGTTAATGACGGATGTCTGTTTGTAGGTAACACAGAACAGATTATCAATCACAAGGATTTGGGATACACATTTGATAAACTGTTCTTCTACCGGAAGGTACAGGGCATCTAAACGTTAAGTGTGTACAAGCTGTAGGTATTTGTTTTCTATCGAGAGCAAATATCAGAAAATTAATATAAACAATAAAACAGCCGGGCGGGATTTTGGTTATTTACCTTGTCTACTTAAGAGGTATCATATCATTTCCGCCCGGCTGTTTTCATATATTTATTGTAACAAATGCCATAAATAGGCAGTCAGAAAGTGATACAGTGCGGCCTGGGTGTTTAGGGTGTGCGGCTCAACCCATGTATAGCAGGTGTTTTTAGTTGCGGCGGTGCGTCTGGATTTGTCCACGTAGGCGGCAACGCTTTTATGTATGGCGCAGTTCTGCTCCGGTAGATAGTAATAATTCTTATAATCTTTGTAAAATAACTTGACACGGTCATTGACAACCGGAACACACAGGCGCAGTTTATCCGGGAAAATCTTGCAGTATCCGTCCGGCTGTTTACAGTCGAGTGCCTTTGGGAAAGGAAAAACAGGCGCGGTTTCTAAAATCAGTTCGGTAATTTCATTCCCTTCATAATCAGAGGCGTAGTTGAACTCCATTGAAATATTTTCAAAAACTTTTTTAAAACTATCTACAGAATCCTTTTTTAAGGCGGTATCGTAAAGCTGTCCGTAGGCGAGGACAGCACAGATTTCATGCAGTCCGGCAAGGTCGTCGCTGTTGTGTAAAAGTAACAGCCGTTCAGAATCGGTATCTTTAGAGAGTACGTAGGATTTGTACAGGGCAATCAGCTTTTTGCCGTCTAATTTATCCGTGCGTGGAAAATTCAAAAAACTTTCAATGGTTTTCTGCTTATAATTGGTCAGATGAAGCAGGCTGTCATAAGATTTTATCATTTTAAAAATGTCAATGCTGTCACAGTCTGTAAGCTTTGCAGCAAGCTGTGCATCACATTCTAAAAGAGCCGCGCGTTCCTGTAAGAACGGGATATCAAAGCGTGTGCCGTTAAAATGCACCAGACAGCTTGTGGCGGAAAGTGTTCCTAAAAATTGTTCCATCAGTTCTTTTTCATCGGACGGTGAATCTGCAAAATACTGTGTCAGAATCAGGGAATCATCCTGTAAAACCAGAGTGCCAATCAGCCAGCACATTGAATTGCCTGCGGACAGTCCGGTTGTTTCAATATCAAAAAATATAAAATCTCCTGCGGCGTGCGCGGTATGAAAACAGGCACATAAAAGCGCCGCAGTCTGTGACGGTGCGGCAGTAGCAGGGATTGTAGATGTAAGCACTTTCATTGTAAACCTCATTTCCGGAGTCTGCTGTATAAAACCGGTAAAAAGCAGGTTTTTTGCACAAACTCCTGTTTTTGTGAAAAACTGTTAAAAAAATATCAGATACTGTTAAAAATATGTCATGAAATGTTAAAAATGTATCAGCTTTTGTTTATTATATATTAATATATACACAAAAAAAAGTAGATTTTTTGTCGATTTTGCGATAAAATACAATGTAAGATTAAATTTATAAGGAGATTTATGTCATGGGAAAGTGTACATTTAAAGGTGGAGTACACCCTTATGATGGTAAGGAATTTTCTAAGGATAAACCTGTAAAAGAATTATTCCCTGCACAGGGTGAGATGGTATTCCCACTTTCACAGCACATCGGTGCACCTGCAGTCCCGGTCGTAGCAAAAGGCGACTACGTGCTTGCAGGACAGTTGATTGCAGAAGCGGGTGGATTTGTTTCAGCAAATATTCATTCGTCCGTTTCAGGTACTGTAAAGGCAATTGAACCAAGAACACTTGCAACAGGCGGCAAGTGCAATGCAATCATCATTGAAAATGATGGTGAGTACAAAGAAGTAGAATACACACCGGCTAAGCTTGAAGACCTTTCAAGAGATGAAATCCGTGAAAGAATCAAGGCGGCAGGCGTCGTAGGTATGGGTGGTGCAGGCTTCCCGACAAATGTGAAGCTGACACCGAAGAATCCTGAGAACATCGATTACATTATTGTAAACGGTGCAGAATGTGAACCTTATCTTACTTCAGATTACCGCAGACTTTTAGAAGAATCTGACAAGGTTGTGATGGGCTTAAAGGTCGCTTTAAAGCTGTTCGACCATGCCAAGGGTATTATCGGCATTGAAGATAATAAGCCGGAAGCTATCAGAATCATGAAGGAAAAGACTGCAAATGAACCGGATATTGAAGTCAAGGAATTAAAGACAAAGTATCCGCAGGGTGGTGAGCGCTGTCTGATTTATGCAACAACAGGCAGAAGCATCAATTCATCAATGTTACCGGCAGATGCGGGCTGTATCGTACATAATGTTGATACAATTTTCTCTATCTATATGGCAGTTATCGAAGGAAAGCCGCTGACAAAGAGAATTGTAACCGTAACAGGTGACGGCGTAAAAGAACCGGGTAACTTCTATGTATGGCTCGGAACCAATTACAGACAGCTTTTAGAAGCGGCAGGCGGTCCTGTCGGCGAACCGGAAAAGTACATTTCAGGCGGTCCGATGATGGGCTTTGCGATGTACAGCTTAGACGTTCCGGTTGTAAAGGGCAGTTCTTCGCTTTTAGTATTCAAGGAAGATGTTGTTTCAAAGCTTGAAACATCAGCGTGTATCCGTTGCGGACGCTGCGGTGACGGATGTCCAAGCCATCTGCTTCCTGCAAAGCTTGCAGGATTTGCAAGCAGAAATGACGAAGCAGGCTTCTTGAAGTTTGACGGTATGGAATGTGTGGAATGTGGCAGCTGTTCATATGTCTGTCCGGCCAAACGTCCATTAACACAGCAGATTAAGTCCATGAGAAGAACCATCATGGCAAACAGAAGAAAGAAGTAGAAAGGTGGACAAAACAGGTGAGCGATTTATTTAATGTATCGACAAATCCTCATGTACGAAGCAAGGATACGACACAGACAATCATGCGTGACGTTCTGATTGCACTGACACCTGCAAGTATATTTGGAATTTATAATTTTGGACTGGGCGCACTGCTTCGTATTGTCATCGGCATTGTAGTCTGTGTGGCAGCAGAAGGAGCATACCAGTATTTTATGCACAAAAAAGTAACTATCAGCGATTTAAGTGCTGCGGTTACAGGTCTTTTAATTGCGTTAAATGTACCACCGACATTAAACATCGGTTATGAAATTGTCGGATGTCTTTTCGCGATTATTATTGTAAAACAGTTATTTGGCGGTCTGGGTCAGAACTTCATGAACCCGGCGCTTGCAGCAAGATGTTTCCTTTTAATTGCTTATACAGGTCCTATGACAAAGTTCGTTTATGACGGTGTTGCAGGCGCTACACCACTGGCAGTCTTAAAGCCGGGCGGAGAAGCAGAAGGCGCAGTGAAGCTGCTTGATATGTTTATCGGTAGAACAGGCGGTGTAATCGGTGAAACATCCGTATTATTCCTGTTAATCGGTGCAATTTATCTGTTAGTGCGCAAGGTTATTTCTATCAGAATACCGGCAGCCTACATTTTAACCTTTGCCGTTTTAATTTTCCTGTTTGCTCCGGGACATCAGTTTGATGTGCTGTATACAGCAGAACAGATTTGCGGCGGTGGTTTAATCCTCGGTGCATTCTTTATGGCAACCGACTATGTAACATCACCGATTACACCAAACGGAAAGCTTGTATTTGGTGTGATTTTAGGACTTTTAACATTCATCTTCAGAATGTTCGGCGGTTCGGCAGAAGGTGTTTCTTATGCAATTATCTTCTCGAACCTGTTAGTACCGTTAATTGAAAAGGTAACGGTTCCAAAGTCATTTGGTAAGAAAAAACCGGAAAAGGAGGCAGCCTGATTATGAATAAAATTGTAAAAGATGCGTTAATTCTGTTTGCAATTACGCTGGTAGCAGGAGTGCTTCTCGGTTTTGTCTATGACATTACCAAAGACCCGATTGCGGCACAGAATGAAAAGGCAAAGCAGGAAGCTTATAAAGAAGTTATGGCAGATGCCGACAGCTTTGAAGCATTAAGCGGCGATGCTTATTCAGAAGCCAATATTACAGCAACATTTGCAGCTGCCTTACAGGCAGATGCTGAAAATTACACAGCAGATGAAATCACAGAGGTTGTTGCAGGTGTCAAGGACGGTAAGGTTATCGGTCTTGTTGTAACAGTTGTAGCAGGTGACGGCTACGGCGGAGATATTAAGTTTTCTGTCGGCGTCGGTGCGGACGGTACATACCTCGGAACATCAATTCTGTCGATTTCAGAAACAGCCGGTCTTGGTATGCGTGTAAAGACAAGCCCGGATTTCCTCGCGCAGTTTAAGAGTGCCAATACAGACAAGTTTGTACTTGTAAAGGATGGTTCCGGTGCTGCCGCAGGAGATGAAAAGATTGATGCAATCAGTGGTTCTACTGTAACATCAAAGGCAGTTTTACGTGGTGTCAACTCCGCTTTAATTGCTTACAAAGAAATTTATGCAGCAAAAGCTGTAACAGTGGGAGGTGTTTCAGTTGAATAAATGCGTTGAAAGACTTTATAATGGTTTGATTAAAGAAAATCCGACATTTGTTTTAACACTGGGTATGTGTCCGACACTTGCCGTTACAACATCGGCAATTAACGGTATCGGTATGGGACTTTCCTCTACTGTCGTACTGGTAATGTCAAACCTTATGATTTCATTACTTAGAAAAGTAATTCCGGACGGTGTCAGAATGCCGGCATTTATCGTTATCGTTGCTTCATTTGTAACAATGGTACAGTTCTTAATGCAGGGCTATCTGCCATCCCTTTATGATTCACTGGGAATTTATATTCCTTTGATTGTTGTAAACTGTATTATTTTAGGACGTGCGGAAGCTTACGCTTCTAAAAATCCGGTTCTGCCGTCTGCATTTGACGGACTCGGCATGGGACTTGGTTTTACCTGTGCGATTACAATTCTTGGTGCTGTCAGAGAGCTGATTGGTGCCGGAACCATTTTAAGCACAGGCAGCTCAGCACTTGTTACAATTCCTGAAAGCGTGTATACACCGGCAAGTATCTTTATCCTTGCACCGGGTGCCTTCTTCGTACTGGCAATGTGTATTGCGATTATGAACAAGATTAAGGCAAAGCACGGCATGGAACCGGCACAGGTACCGGATTACTGCTCAAAAGACGGCAGCTGTGATTCCTGCGCCAACACAATGTGCGGCGGCAAGGCATTTGCAGAAGAAAAGAAGCAGGCATAAGGGAGGAAAGAAAATATGAATTTATTAATTATTGCGATTGGTGCTGCACTGGTTAATAACGTTGTATTAAGCCAGTTCCTCGGTCTGTGTCCTTTCCTTGGCGTATCAAAAAAGATTAACACAGCCGCAGGCATGGGTGGTGCCGTTATCGGTGTTATCACAATTTCATCAGCAATCTGCAGCTTGATTTACGATTTTATCTTAGTACCGCTCGATTTAACATATCTGAATACCATCGTGTTCATTCTTGTTATCGCAGCACTTGTTCAGTTTGTAGAAATGTTCTTAAAGAAGACTTCTCCGGCGCTTTATGAAGCACTTGGTGTATACCTTCCTTTAATTACAACAAACTGTGCCGTACTGGGTATTGCTTTAACAAATGTACAGAACGGTTACAATTTCATTGAATCTGTTGTAGCTGGTTTCGGTACAGCGGTAGGTTTTACGATTGCAATTGTCATCATGGCAGGTATTCGTGAAAGAATTGAATTTAATGATGTTCCAGAGAGTTTTCAGGGTATGCCGATTGTATTATTAACAGCAGGCCTGATGTCTATTGCATTCTTTGGATTCGCAGGAATCTTATAGGAGGAAAAGAAAATGACAGGTATTATTATAGCGGCTGTAGTTGTCAGCCTTACAGGTCTGATACTGGGACTTTTCCTCGGTGTAATGGGTAAGAAGTTTGCAGTAGAAGTAGACCAGAAAGAAATTGATGTCAGAGCAGAACTTCCGGGTAATAACTGCGGCGGCTGCGGTTACGCAGGCTGTGATGCCCTTGCAAAGGCAATCGCAGCAGGAGAAGCACCGGTAGGTGCCTGTCCGGTCGGTGGTGAACCGGTTGCCGAAAAGATTGCGGCAATTATGGGTGCTGAGGTTGGCGAATCTACCAGAATGACAGCATTTGTAAAATGTGCGGGTGACTGCGAAAAGGCAAAGGAAAATTACAAGTATTCCGGCGTAGAAGAATGTACGGTAATGCCATTTGCGCCAAACGGCGGTTCAAAGGCATGTACATACGGCTGTATGGGATACGGTTCTTGTGTCAAGGCATGTCCGTTTGATGCAATCCACGTTGTCAACGGTATTGCGGTAGTCGATAAGGAAAAATGTAAGGCATGCGGTAAGTGTGTTGCAACATGTCCTAGACATTTAATTGAACTCATTCCGTACGAAAGCAAGTATACTGTAAAGTGTGCTTCCAAGGATAAGGGTAAAGATGTAATGCCAGTATGTTCAACAGGCTGTATCGGATGTATGCTTTGTACAAAGCAGTGTGAATTCGGTGCAATCACCGTTGAAAACAACATTGCACACATTGATTATGAAAAATGTACAGGCTGTGGCAAATGTGCCGAAAAATGCCCGAAGAAGATTATTCATCTTCATTAATCAGAAATACTATAAAAACCGGAGGACTACAGAAAGATTCTGTGGTTCTCCGGTTTTTTTATAAATTTCGTCCTTGATATTGTATGGTAACGATATTGACGGTTTTATTGGAATCATCAATTTTAAATACGGCAACATAGTTATCAATTAATAATTGACGATATCCTTTGCCGGCGTATTTGCCGGTATTACGTTCCTGATGAGATTGAGGAAATGTGCTTAAATCTAAAATAGCAGATTTGATTCTGTCGGCCTGCCTTTTAGCATATTCGGGAGATGATTTTTCTTTTGCAATGTAATCATAGATAGCGTTTAATTCACGAATCGCTCTATGATTGATTTTTACTTTATATTTATCCAAAATATTTCTTCTCCAATTCTGAAAAAACTTCTTCTGCATCTACAGGTTCAAAACCATTAGCAGCCTCAAGTTCTGATTCGTAAATTGCCTGATCAATACGGTTTACTCCGGCAAATTTATCATATAGTTCACTGCTCATAACCACTAAATCACTATATCCATTTTTGGTAATGAAAATAGGTTCTTGTTCTTTATGAGCTATTTCTGATATTTCACTGGTATTTCTCAAATCCCGGATTGGCATTATAATTGGCATAATATCAACTCCTTTCTTTTCGTTATTATAGCATAATTATGTCACATTGTCACATGGAAATATCTGTGATTTTAATAGCGGAAGATGATATTGGCAGGATTTTTATTTTACACGGACAAAATGCTGACGGGGTGCTGTGATAGAATACAAAAGAATTCAAGGAAAGACGATTCGGACGTCCGGAAAACAGCACAAAAAAACAGCAGCAGGCATTAAAATGCCTGCGGAATGGAGAGAAGTGTGAAAAATCCTTAAATCTAAGATTTTTCACACAGCAGATTTGTGCCGCAGGCATCACAAATCTGTCTTTATCGCAGAGCAAAATCTGATATTTGGCTCGCGATTCCTCCGGCATTAGAAAATGCCTGCGGAATGGAGAGGAATATGAAAATTTGTCCAAAGTGTAAGGGAAATGTAGCAGATGGTTTGAATGTGTGTACACACTGCGGGGCGGTGATTACGCCGCAGGCGGCAAAGCCGAAAAAGAAAGACAGCACGGAAGTCAAAAGGGATAATCAGGCGATAGCCATTACCAGTGTGATTATCACGTTGGTGGGAATCTTTATTATGTTTGAGGTGAGTGCATTGGTCGGTATGATTATTTATCTGATTGCATTTGCACTGTCATTCAATGAACTGAGAAAAGACCCCGAATTCCGCCCGGAAACAATTGTGCCTTTTGCAAAGAAGTGCCTTTCTAAAGAAAATTTTAAAGGCATGGGGCTGATGTTTCTGGTGGTAGCAATTCTTCCGTTGATGGCGGTTATTGGAAGTTATCGCTGGATTGTTACGGATACATACAGGGAAGTTGAATCGATGTACAACGATTATTATTAAAGATGAAAGGGGGAAAGACCATGGGATTTTTCAGCGGAGTATTTGATTCGGATAAACTGGCAGATGCCATCAATACAACAAAAAATGCGACAAAGAATATTACAGGTAAAGTGGCAGGTTCATTTGCAGAGTCAGCAGGCGAAATGAAAAAATTCAGTGAAGAAACAAAGAAAATGAAACAGCCGGTTGAGGGCGCAATCATGCGCTACGGTGTCACCTATAAAGGCGGGCTTGCCAGATATCCAAAGCAGCAGTCCGGAGAAATCGGATTGAATATTATGGAGGAGTGCTTTTATTTAAAACCAACCATCGGCACAAATGACTGGTTTGAAGAAATGGCAATTCCATATGCCAAAATCAGGTCACTTGAAATTGTAGAGCGTAAAATCAGCAATACAGAGTGGCTGCTCAGTTCCAGCGATTCGGATATGAAAGCAATGGAGCAGAAAAACAACATCGAAATCGAATATGAAGATTCGGACGGCAATGAACAGTTTATCCGTCTGGAAATGCTGACGGGAATCAGTATTTACGGTCAGGCAAAAAAATGTGTGGAATTTATGGACGTTTTACGTCAGAACGGCATTTTAAAGAAATTTGCAGGAAACCGTAATGCGGCACAGAATATGCAGGGACAGCAGATGTCCGACGTGCAGGCAGGAGAAACGCAGGCAGCAAACGGTGATGTAATTCTTGAACAGATTGAAAAACTTGCCGGATTAAAGGAAAAAGGCATTTTAAGCGAAGAAGAATATCAGCAGAAGAAGTCGGAACTGCTGGCGAAGCTGTAGAAAATGCAGTCTGACAGAAAAAGAGGTAGTTTTTGTAATCATTTTGGATACAAAAACTACCTTTTTGGTTTACACGGACAAACAGTTGTCCGGTGCATATGGTATTGTAAGGTCAAGTATAAATCACAGACAAGAGATTAGATTTCTTTTGGCGGAATGTATTCGATGAGTTCGTTTAGGTCACATTCGAGTACATAACAAAGACGTTTCAGAATATCAATATCAAGCCGCTGAACCTTATTATCCCGGTAATTGCGAAGCTGCGTGCGCTGCATCTCCGTCCGGAAGGAAAGCTGGTTCATGGAAACGCCGCGCTGTTCCATCAGTTCTGCCAGATGAATCCTGAATGTACCATACTCGTCTGAACTGGCAGGAAGCTGTCGTAAAGGATTTTCTTTTTTCGGCATACCAATACCTCCTGATTAAATTATATTACTCCAAATTATTATTATATTTTGATTGGGATATTATTGTCAGATTCTTGTATGTGTGGTATATTTTAATAAGGGTGTATATATGCTCTATGCTGTGGTTTATACGATTAAAAAATTTACAGGGGAATATCAATCGTATGAAATGTGTTTGAATAGGAATTGCAAAAACCATTCGTACAGTAGTAAAATAAAAGTAACATATTGTTTGATAAAAGCAGCAAAGAGTTGTTAAAAGGAAATAATGAAAAGAGCTTTTTGACAGGAAAATATATGAAAAAGTACATATTTAAAAGCGTTGGCAATTTGTTGCGATAATAAAAGGGGGAATGAAATGAAGAAGCAAAAAGTGAACAGTAATGGCGATTCTGTAATAAGCAGGGTCGCCAATACGCATATCTGCCCACACTGCGGCGCAAAGTTAAGCCGGATTACGGGGAAGTGTACGATGTGCGGGTGGAAGAAGGTGGAGATACATAAGGAATAATAATACGTAAAAACAATACACGGACAGACGTGTGTCATTTTTATATGCTACGATGTACTTACAAAAAATAAAGGAAAGAGGTACATTACAATGAATAAAAGAAACCGGATTATGGAAATCTTTTATAGATTTATGAGTGGCGAACATATGGCTGTAAAAGACCTCGCGGCGGAGTATGAAGTGTCAGAAAAGAGTATCCAGCGTGATATCAGTGAAATAAAAAATTTTATGGCAGAATACGGATATTCTGTGGGCAGGGAAGAAGTAAAGTTTGATCGTTCTTCACAGAAAATGTATTTTGAAGCAGAAAAGTTTTTAACCAATGGGGAGATGCTGGCAATTACTAAAATACTGATTGCAACAAGAGCATTTCCACAGGATAAGATGAAACAACTGGTTGCTAAACTCGAAGAATTTGCTTCAACAAAAGATAAAAAGAGATTGCAGGAACTGGTAAAGAAAGAACTGTATCATTATAAACCGGTAGCAACGCTTTGCAATGATTTAATTGATAATCTGTATGCGCTGGCAGAGGTGATTGATGATAAGCAGGAAATCACAATTACATATTACAAGATGGACAAATCTAGAATTGACAGGAGAATTCGTCCGCTGGCAATTGTATTTAGCGAATATTATTTTTATCTGATTGCAATGCATGAAGCAAATGGAGTGTGGAAAGAACGGTATTACCGTGTAGACCGTATTACAGACATGATAAAACACCGGATACATTTTGAAGTGGAATATGACAACCGGTTTGATGAAGGCAAGCTGAAAAATGAAATTCAGTATATGTGGCCGGGCAAGGAACAGCAGATTGAGTTTGAATTTACAGGACCTTCTGTACAGGCTATTTTAGACCGTATTCCAAAATCGAAAGTCATTAAAAGGGAAAAAGATAAGGTGACGATTCAGGCAACAGTGGTACACGGAACAGGCATTAAAATGACACTGCTTAGTCAGGGAAGCTGGGTGAAAGTGCTGTCGCCGCAGTCATTTGTGGATGAGATGAAACAGGAAGTGGAGAAGATGATAAATGGGTATATGTAGCAGATGCTAATACTAATAAATTTTTTAAAATGGAGGATAACACTATGGGAGAATATGTTAAAAAGAAGTCAGATATGAAATTTCAGAATCAGGAAGCGCTACAGCAGGTTCAACGGGTTATTGATGATGCAGATGCGACCTTAAAGGATAAATTAAGAAGAATAAAAGATTCACCGATAGGAGAAGCTGTTACTGGGGCTGCAGGAATAGCAGCAGGTGCGGAAATTGGGTTCACAGGATTATATTTTGGTGGTGCTGTTGTCGGCTTGAGTGCTGCAGGTATTACAAGTGGACTGGCAGCAGTAGGAGTGTTAGGAGCGCCGGTAGTTGCTTTAGGAGTTGGAGCAGTTGGAATAACATCGCACATAAAAAATAAAAAGTTGAGAGAATCTAAAGAAATTTTATATAAAAATGCATTAAGCAAACAGACGGCAATTCTTAAAGCGCTGAAAGAGGAAAGCAATGCTGATAAAGAAAGAATTGAATATTTAAATGGTTTAAATGTTTTATTACAAGCTGCTATTAAGGATTTACAGCATGATTTAGGGATTGCATTACAAAGAGGTGAGTTGCATGAGCAGATTTAAATATTCTGATAGTGAGATAGATATTAATAAAGTTTTTAAAATGAATCAGGATGGTTCTACATCATTACGGGAAGATGCAGATTTGAAAACGTCAAGAAATGCAGCGGATAGTAATATTGAATCTTCTATAGAGTTGCTGCGTTCTCTGGGAAAAAATAAAGATGTTATAAAACTTTCGACAGAAATAGCAGGAAAAGGACATGACAGACCGTTAGAACACAGACCACAGCTTGAGTCATGGGATAAAATTGTGGCACGGGCAAATATGCATGAGTTGAATCCTGTTACTTTGGAAGATATTATGACAGAGAGTGAAATACAAAATGCATTTGATGAACGGGATGAAATTAATAGACAGTTTTCTAAAAAGACCAGTATTATTAATAAGACAGATTTGTCATTTCTTGTAGTTGCAACAGCACTTCAAGTTACAAAAGCACTTGTTTTTCCGTATGTGGCAGAAAAGTTTGATTATGGACACGGATTTGATGAATCACAAAGACTTGATCATAATGATCTGTCAATTGAAAAAGCACATCGGGCAGCGAATGATAGATTTAGGGATAAGCATATGGCAAGGCATGGGGCAGGACATTGGATTAATATTTTATATCAGACTGTTCCCTATGATATTACTAAAGGCTCTAAAGATTTAGGTATCAATATGGGCGGTAAATATCATCGTATGTATACGCTGGGGCATGATCCGATATTGGGCTGGGTGTTTGGTACAGCAAATATTTTGACAGATTGTATTACGTTTAATAATTTTCGTACCAATCGTGTTTCACGGATAGATCCGCTTACAGGAGGTAAAAAAATGGTGATTACCCCGGAAGTTGTATCTCTGGGAAGAATGTTTGGGGAATGTTATGAGGAGGTTCGGGCAGATTACTTAAATCTTCCTGCGGCACTGTTTGCACAGGCACAGCATTTAAAATCAGATGAATTTACAAAAGTAGGGCTACCGGTGCCGCTGCTTTCAAGTCTTAATGAAAATTTTGCCAGTAAACTGTACAGCGAGAATTATGATGCTCTTTGTTTTGCACGAGATGTAAAAATAGTAGGTGCGTCATTTGTTGTTTCAAAATTATTTGATATTATTATTACTTTGGTACATGGATTATTTAGAAATGAAAATGAGGATAAAGACTTATATGAAGTCAGAACCCGTAAAATTTTGCTGATATCAAATTCAATTGCATCAACGAGTACAATTATTAATGCTGCAATTACAAAGAATCCGAAAAAACTGGATATTGGTAGTTTATTAAATACTGTTACGCATTTATTTACCGATGTACGGTTCATTGCGAAGATAAAACAGGAATTTATAGAAAACGAAATATCTGACAGAATGGCAAAAGAATGTGCAGAAATTGACAAATTATTTGAAACAATTTAGTAAGAGTTCAGGCTTTCTAATCATGAATGGATAAAAAACGGGGTGTTGAGGATATCTTGATTGCATGCGTTGATGATTTAAATGGATTTTCACAGGCAATCGAGGCTGTTTGCCCTAAAACAGAGATTCAGCAGTGCATCATTCATCAGATTCGTAATCCGACGAAATTTGTTTCGTATAAAGATATCAAAAAAACTAACGGCTGAGCGGAAGCTTATATATACGGTTTCAACGGAAGAAATGGCTTTAAATAAATTAGAACTGTTTAAACATAAATGGGATTCCAAGTACCCCCAATTTATAAATCCTGACATGATAACCGGGCAACCCTGTCCACTTATTTCAAGTATTCAGAAACAGTAAGACACCTAATTTATACCACAAATGCCATTAGGGATTCAATCGCCGGCTTTGGAAGGTGACCAAAAGCAAGACAGTTATTCACTTAGATGACAGTCTTTTGAAAATCTGTTATCTAGCAATAATGGATATTACAAAATACAAAAAATGAACAGGTCACCGGCAGGACTGGGGCAGATACATTCCCAGCTGGCAATCTATTTTGAAGAATGCCTGTTTGGACGTAACCTGTAAAACAGTTTGTTTTAGGCAGGATTTATTGACATGCCTAAAAACTCCTGTATAATGCAGATAAGGGCAGAATCTGAAAGATCAGCTTTGCCTATTTGTAACTATTCACAAATCTTATATTAGTTTTTAACGGTTACACAAAAATTGAAACGGTCTCATGATTTTTATTTATCGAGTACAAAGTGTTTGTTGCAAAAGTAAAATATAGAAAATTGCAGCCTGAATTTGTAGCTATTTGCAGAATCAACGGATGGAGTAAATGTAGGTACTAATTTGCTACATCCGTTGATTTCACAGGGGTTTGGGGGAGTAGCCCCCAAGGTCTTTTTGCAATTACCTACATACACAACATTTTGCAATTACCTACATTTTTGCTTTGCAAAAAACAGTACAAAGCTTGTTAGAGTTATGATAAAATATAAATAGTTAATTATAATCAAAAAAGGAGATAATTAAAATGGAAAATTTGTCGTTTGATAAAAAGTTTTTAGAAGAATATATTACTGTACATAAAGTGAATGCAAAACAAAATAATAGTCGCATCGCGTTTGTGTTTTCTTGTCCAGGAAGAATTGAAATGGAGTCCAATCAATTATTACATGGAATTACAGGAGAAAATTTGGATTTATTGTTGATAAAATTGCATAAGGCATATACTGAAGTCTTTAGTAAAAAAAGAGAGGATTATTTTTTAACTAATGCATCAAATAGAGTACATTATCGGAAATTAACAGGTGATTCTCAACCGTTAATGAAAGAAATAAAATCACCCGAAAATATTCAAAGATTATATGTGGAATTGGATTCTAGAGATATAATAATATGTTGTGGTAAGGTGGCATGCAAAGCATTAGAGGAAATTAATACAAATGCTAAAATAATTTGCATTTGTCATCTTGGAACAAGAGGACTTAATAGTATTTATAAAGAATTAAATAAAAATGATAAATTAGGTTGTTTAGCAGAATATATTATATCAAAAGTGAGAGATTGAACGATTAGATTTTAGATACAATTTAAGATTAATTTGTAAATAGCAGAGATAGTCAAGTGTTGTTGTACACAAACCGAGGAGGGATGCATTTGAAAATTACGCAGGAGGCGGAGAAAGTCGTAGACGGACTTTGTCTTATGGACGATACGCTGTTTCGTGTCGTAGCGCAGGATAAAGGGTTTTGCGAAGAAGTTTTAAGAGTAATATTGCAGAAAGAAGATTTGAAAGTCATAACCGTTCGGGTTCAGAAAAATTTGCATCACATTCACAGTCATTCGGTAGTTCTTGATGTATTATGCAAAGATTCCCATAATAAAAATTATAATATAGAAGTCCAGCAGGAAGATAATGACGACCACCAAAGGCGTGTGCGTTATCATGCGGCAAGCGTTGATACGACAATGCTGGAAAAGGGTAAAAAGTATGCCGATTTGCCGGATTTATGTGTTGTATACGTTTCAAGTTTTGACATTTTCAAAAAAGGGAAGACTACATATCATGTAGACGGGACACTGCGGGAAACAAAAGATGTAGTTGACAACGGACTGTATGAAGTATATGTTAATACACAGATAGATGATTCAACCAGTACAGCGGCATTGATGAAAGTATTTAAAAGTACAACACCTGTACAGGATGATCGTTTTCAGCGGGTTTGTGAAAAGTTGAGAGAATATAAAGAAGGAAAGGGAAGAAGTACAATGTGTAAGCTGGTAGAGGATTATGCGAATAAAAAGGCAAAAGAAACGCAGGAAGAAACAGCCCGCAGGGCATTTGCAATGGGATTGCCGGTAGAAAGTGTGGCACAGCTGGTAAAGCTTTCGGGGGAGGAATTGAAAAGGATAGCGGCTGAGGTTGATATTGCGTAAGCAATTGGTAAAAATAAGAACGTAAAGTATAGAATCCGGTAGAATATGTAAAAAGAAAATTCTGCCGGATTTTTAAGTATGTTTTACATTGCAGATATGAATCTAAATTAAATAAATATGCATGTGAAACATAATATTGACAATAATGCGTGATAAGAATATTATGGTATATGTGAAATTAAAAATGGAGATATTGTATGAGTGATTTACAAAAGTTTTTGGATACTGCACTTCCGGAGTGCAGTATAGCAAAGGATAACGATACAATTTATAAAAAACTGGCAAACGATATTATTAATATTCGAAATGAAATGAATATGACACAGAAAGAATTGGCAAATCTATGTGATATACAACAGTCGAATATAAGCAGACTTGAAAATGCTACATATAATCCGAGTGTCCAGTTACTTGAAAAAATAGCAAAGGCGACAGGAAAAAAATTAGTTATTAATTTTATTTAGGAGATTGTTGGATGATATTTTTAAAGAATTTTAGTGTAAAACAGTTTAGGGGGATAAGGGATTTAAACGTTGATAAACTTGGCGATGTAAATTTAATTGTGGGGGACAATAACAGTGGAAAAACCAGCGTTTTAGAGGCGATTATGCTGCTCAGAAATACAAGTGCATTTTCTAATATATTAAATGTGGTGCGGCTTCGGGACAACGGTTTTTTTTCGCCGTTCAGATTAAGTACATTTGATAATTTTTTATATATGTTTTATCCTGAAAGTGAGCAAAAGATAATTGAAGTCGGGGGAAATATTAATGACAAAGATGTAGGTGTAAAGATTAGCGGAACTGTAGAAAATGTGCTTGTTGATATGTCTGAAATGAGAGAACGAAACCGTAGAGTTCATGAAATCCACGATTCGGGTATTGTGTATGAAGAAACTGAAACCGCAGAATTTCAGGGAACGATTGAATCACGGAATGGGAAAAATGTTTCAAGTGAAGCAATACATTTTAATGCATTTACAACGCTGTCGGGTATGCGGGTCAGTAAGCCGGAAACAGTTGAAATTGTTTATGTTTCTCCAACAGACCACACCAATGGAAATGTTTTTTCAAAGATAGTGAAAAATGATGACTACAAAAATATAGTGCTTCATGTTATTCAGATTTTTGATGAAGATATCGAGGATATATTGTATATTAAAAATGAGCAGACTTCCCGCCCGATAGAATGTTTGAAGCATAAAAAACTTGGTATAATGCCGCTGGCAACGTATGGTGACGGAATAAAGAAGGTTCTGTTATTAGCAAACAGTATTGCACAGGCAGCAGGAGGAATTTTACTGGTGGATGAAATAGAAACGGCGATTCATTCAAGGTACTACGATGACATTTTTAAATTTATTATAAAATCATGCCAGCAGTTTAAAATCCAATTATTTGCCACAACGCACAGTATTGAGGCTGTAGACGGATTTTTAGCAACACAGTGCGATGAAGACGGAGAAAACTATCAGGTTGATAAGGAAGATGTTATACGGGTAGTTACGTTCAGAAAAAATGCTGAAAAAAACAAAACAGATGCAAGGGTATTAACAGGAAAAGAGGTCTTTGAAAATCGTAAAAATTTTGAATTTGAGGTGAGAGTATGAATAGTATTATTTTGTGCGAGGGCCGTACAGATGCAATTTTGCTGAGTTACTATCTTGGCAGGGTATATGGCTGGTGCTATTCAAAGAAACCACCCAAAGCATATACCAGAATTGAAGCAGACAGTAATCAGGAAGTGAACTGGTATAAAAAGAATGATGATTATCTTTTAATTTACGGAGTGGGTGGAAAAGATAATTTTCAAAATGTAATTCGGAAATACGTTTCACAGATTTTACAGAATTATTCAGAAAAAGACCGCTTTGCAAATATCGTAATTATTGCTGATAAGGATGACCGAAGAATATCTGAGATTGAAGAACTTCACAGAAAATGGCTTTTTCCATATGCGGCAAAGGTTGTTAATTTGAAGTGGCAGGAGAGTATGTTTCAGGATAATTTTGGAAATGAACAAAAAATCCGTACATTGTCAATTATTATTCCGACAGATAAACAGGGAGCATTGGAAACAACATTATTAGATGCAATAAGTGAAGATAACTATGATAAAATGATAGTGGACAAATGCGATGGTTTTATACAAGATATCAGGACTATAGCGGACAGATATATTAAAACGGATAGATTAGCACTAAAGGCACATTTATCATCAGTGTTTGCTGTAATATCTCCGGAAAAAGTTTTTTCGCAGTTAGATGTGATAATAAAGGAAGTTCCATGGGAAAAATCAGAAACATTGAGAAATTGTTTTGAAATTTTAAAAGAGTTATAAGTCAAATAAGTCAAATCAGGAGTAAAACCAATGAAATTTACAGTAGAAACAGTAAAAAGAAAGAACCGGCTGGGGTTAAAATCTGCGGATTTTTATCTGGTTGCGGTACTGCTTATTATTACCGCAGGGCTGCTTGCCTGGATACAGTTCGGTGTCAAAAAGCAGGGTGAAACCGTTGTGATAAAAGTAGATGGCAATGTGGTAAAACAGCTTGCATTAAAGAATGATACGGAATTTGATGTATCAGGGTATCAGGGCGGTACGAATCATATCGTAATACAGGATAATGCAGTGTATATGTCCGATGCAGACTGTCCGGACAAACTGTGTGTGCATACAGGAACGATTCATAAGACGGGTGAAACCATTGTGTGCCTGCCGCACCGCGTTGTCGTAGAGATCACAGGAACGACAGATACATTTGATGCGGTTGTGCAGTAGCGGAAACGGAGAAAAAAATGAGAAGAAGAAAGAAAAACAAGAATACAGGAAGAACGAAAAAAATCGCACTGGGCGGTATTTTAACGGCGCTTGCAATGATATTTTCATATATAGAGTCCCTGATACCGATTCCGCTGCCGGTTCCGGGCGTGAAGCTGGGAATTGCCAATATTGCCATTATATCGGTATTGTATCTGCTTGGAAGCGGACAGGCACTGCTTGTCAATCTGCTGCGGATTACGCTGACGGCGGTGTTATTTGGTAATTTTAACAGCTTTCTGTTTAGTATGGCAGGCGGAATGTTAAGTCTTTTGGTTATGGTGATTTTAAAGAAAAGCGGACATTTTTCCATTGTCGGTGTGAGTGTGGCAGGCGGTGTCTTCCACAATGTCGGTCAGATTACGGCGGCAGTCTTTTTAATGGATACTACGGCGATTTATTATTATCTGCCGGTACTTTTAATCTTTGGTATTGTAACAGGCATTATTATCGGATTAATGGGCGGTTATGTGACACAGCGCGTATATCCGGTGGTTGGTGAGGAATAAAGCGTATGTGTAGAGCAATGGAAGAAATGCGAAATGAAACTGCACGTGAAACAGTCAAAGCTCTGGACGAAAAAGCATCTGTTTAGTATTTGTTAAGACACTAAAATCATTTATAAACATCTTATTTATATATCATTATACAAAAAACCACCGGTACTTATTCTGAGAAAAACTCAGATACAAATATCGGTGGTTTTTAAGTTTCTATTTATTCGCCTGCTGCTGCAATTCAATTTCTTCAACAGATTTTGAAATGCTGTGAGCAATCGGTTTCCATTCGACTTTCTTTACCAGCGCAACGAGAGAAATCGGTACGTAGGTAATCATAAACAGCGGAAACGTAAATAAGGATTTAATCTTTTTATTCGCAGGAGCTAAAATCTTATTCCATTCGGTTACTAAAGTAATAAATCCAATTGAGAACATCAGCAGATAGAAGTTTACACCTGCAAAAGCAATAGAGCCTAATGTTCCCGGCAGAATCCTTCGTAACATATGTACGTCCGTTGCACCGTATGCAAGGAAAATCAGATTCAGTAAAATACATCCGATTGAAAGCAGTGTAGCAGGGGCAAGGGTCATAAACATATCGTAGCAGGATACGAACATTTCCCGCTTTTTAAACATCATTGCAATCAGTTCCCTGCCGTAGCGGAACATTACCTGATAAAATCCCTTTGACCAGCGCATACGCTGATTCCATGACTGTTTAAAAGTTGTCGGCTGTTCATCATAAAACATGGCATTTTCACAGTAACCAATCTTTTCACCTTCCAGAATATTGACAACAGAAAACTGAATATCTTCTGTTAAAAGGTTGAATTTCCAGCCGTTGTTTTTCTTGATAATTGAGCTGTTTACCAAAAATCCGGTACCGGAAACGGCACAGCTTGTTTTTAACATCATACGCGGATTATTCAGGTATTTTGCCTCACGGATAAACCAGAGGGAATAACCGGAAGTAATCCAGTTGGTATCATAATTTTTTGAATTTCTGTAACTGGTAATGACATTATAGCCACGGTCAAAAACCTTATTCATTTCTTTGACATAATTTTTATCAATGACATTGTCGGCATCAAAGATGAAGTAGCCATCATAAGCCGTATAATCACCGAATTGCTCCACAATCTTGTTGAAGCAGTAGTCCAGGGCATATCCCTTTCCGACAAGCATATTGTTAAATCGTTCATAGCAGATTGCGCCATGCTCCCGTGCAATCTGTGCCGTATCATCTGTACAATTATCTGCCACAACAATCACATCGATTAACTCCGCAGGATAATTCTGCTGTTTAATACTGTTAATCAGATTGCCGATTACTGCCTGCTCATTCCGCGCCGCTATAATAAAGGCAAATTTGTGAAGCTTCTTTGCTTCGTAAGTGTCCAGTTTCTTTTTTTTGTCGCCAATGAGTGCGATTACAATGTAAATAAACTGGTAAAAATACAGTACAGTCAACGCTATATACAAGATAGAGTTGATAGTATTTATTGTTTTCATTCCATTTATCCTCTCCATTTTCAAGAAATGAAATATCAGTCAAAATTCAAAAAGAACCTCATGACCTTATGTAAAGTTCTTTTCAGATTATATCATTAATTTCAAAGGTGTCAATCATTATTGGCTTTTTTTATTTAATTTTAATCCGTTTTTTTAATTACGGTGCAAAAAGATTTGACAAATAATCTCATTCCTTTATTATATAATAAGTATGATTCAGAAAGGCAGAAGGGTGAAAAAGATGTATCAGGAAATTTCAAAGTTAATTATGTATGGCAATATGGACCAGGATTGTATTTTATATAAATTTGCGGATATTTTTAGAAGATTTGAAATGCAGGAATCTTCTGATGCGCAGCTGACACAGGATATTTATACGCAGATTAAGAGATTGTTAGAAGTGGCAACGGATTATGGCTTTGACAAAAATCTGTGGCATAATTATCTGACCTTTATTTTAATTACCAATGAGAATCCGTTCAGCATTACCTGTGAAAAGGTTGGTGCAAATGACGGCAGTGTCAATGCATTTGCAAAAAATGATTTTCAGGTGTTTATGAACCTGTTCCACTATGATTTTTCTAAAATTGAAGCCCAGCTTGGCATTAACTGCTTTTCGGTTATTTCCGATTATAAGGCGATTGTCAAAAAAGAACTGATGTACAATAAAAATGTGTCTGAAAAGGTACAGGTATTAAGTGAAAAGCTTGCGGCAGCAAAGGATGTCGATGAATTTTTTGCGCATGTTACGGAATTTTACAGAGCTTACGGTGTCGGTATGTTTGGTTTAAATAAGGCATTCCGCATTACAGGCAGTGACAATGGCAAAGTAACGTTCCACCCGATTAACAATATGGACAAGGTTATGTTAGATGACTTAATCGGTTATGAAATCCAGAAAAAGAAGCTTGTTGAAAATACAGAAGCTTTTGTACAGGGCAGAAAAGCCAACAATGCGCTGTTATTCGGCGACAGCGGTACGGGTAAATCAACGAGTATCAAGGCGATTGTCAATGAATACTACGACCAGGGTCTGCGCATGATTGAGATTTACAAGCACCAGTTTAAGGATTTATCGACCGTCATTGCAGACATTAAGAACAGAAACTATAAGTTCATTATTTATATGGACGACCTTTCTTTTGAAGAATTTGAAATCGAATACAAGTTCTTAAAGGCAGTTATCGAGGGCGGCGTGGAAACAAAGCCGGACAACATTTTAATCTATGCAACTTCTAACAGAAGACATCTGATTAAGGAAACATGGAACGACAGAAGCGATATGGAATCTGCAAACGGACTGCATCGTTCCGATACCATCGAGGAAAAATTATCCTTAGTCAACCGTTTCGGCTGTCAGATTAATTATTCAAAGCCGTCACAGAAGGAATACTTTAATATTGTTGTCAATCTGGCAAAGAAGAACGGCCTTACCATGACCGAAGAAGAACTGTGTGCAGAAGCAAACAAGTGGGAATTAAGCCATGGCGGTATTTCCGGCAGAACTGCACAGCAGTTTATCAATCATTGTCTGGGAAATGAACCGGCATCACAGAACTAAGAAAATAACGGAGTGAAAAATGATTTCATATATAAAAGGAGAACTGACCGAGGTTTTTGAAGATACGGTGGTTGTGGAAACAAACGGTATCGGATACAATATCCGCGTGCCGGGCTCGGTGCTTGACCGCCTGCCGTCTGTCGGCAGTCCGGTACGGATTTATACATATTTATATGTCAAAGAAGATGCGATGAATTTATTCGGGTTTTTAAACCGGGACGATTTATCAGTGTTTAAATTACTGCTGAATGTCAGCGGTATCGGACCGAAAGGCGCGCTGGCGATTCTTTCAACGATTGGACCGGATGATTTGCGTTTTGCGGTGCTTTCAGAAGATGTCAAGACGATTTCTTCCGCACCGGGTATTGGCGCAAAGACGGCAAAGCGGCTGATTATCGAATTAAAGGATAAATTAAAACTTGCCGAAGTCTTTGAAACGGCACTTGCCAATAAAGAAAAAGCACCGTCTGAAAATGATGTACTGCTTGCAAAGAATGAGGCGGTAGAAGCACTTGTGGCGCTGGGATATGCGAGCGCGCAGGCGATGAAGGCGGTACAGCAGGTTGAAAATGCCGAAGAAAAAGATTCGGAACAGATTTTAAAGGAAGCCTTGAAAAAGTTGATTTAAGGAAATAAAAATATGGAAAAAAGAATGATTTCCACAGAACTGGTGGAAGAAGATGTTAAAATTGAAAATAATTTAAGACCCCTTTCACTGGAAGATTATATCGGGCAGGAAAAAGTCAAGCGGAATTTAAAGGTCTATATCGAAGCCGCAAAGGAACGTGGCGATTCGTTAGACCATGTGCTGTTTTACGGTCCGCCGGGACTGGGTAAGACGACACTTGCCGGTATTATTGCAAATGAAATGGGAACCCATTTAAAAGTGACTTCGGGACCGGCAATCGAAAAGCCGGGGGAAATGGCGGCAATTTTAAATAACTTACAGGAAGGCGATGTCCTGTTTGTTGATGAAATCCACCGTTTAAACCGGCAGGTAGAGGAAGTTTTATACCCTGCAATGGAAGATTATGAAATCGACATTATGATAGGAAAAGGTGCTACGGCGCGTTCAATCCGGTTAGAACTTCCGAAATTTACACTGGTCGGGGCGACAACGAGAGCGGGACTTCTTTCTGCACCGCTTCGTGACCGTTTCGGGGTAGTCAGTCATTTGGAATTTTATTCCGTAAAGGAACTTGAAACAATTATTATCCGCTCGGCAAGTGTGTTAAATGTTGACATTGATACAAAGGGCGCGCACGAACTTGCAAGGCGTTCCAGGGGAACACCGCGTCTTGCCAACCGCCTGTTAAAGCGTGTACGTGATTTTGCACAGGTCAAATACGACGGCAGAATCACAGGCGAAGTTGCCGACTACGCATTAAATCTGTTGGACGTGGACAAAGACGGACTGGACAGAAACGACAGACTGATATTGCAGACCATAATCGGCAAATTCGGAGGCGGCCCTGTAGGCATAGAAACACTGGCAGCATCCATCGGTGAAGATTCAGGCACCTTAGAAGACGTCTACGAACCATACCTGATACAGAACGGCTTCATCAACCGCACCCCCCGCGGCCGAGTAGCCACCCCCGCCGCCTATGCAAATCTAGGTGTTGAACAAATTCAATAACCTATGGTATAATGTGCGTAAGCAATGAGCCGTGCCGTATGAAAGCGGAAAGAAGTGCTGTGCTTGCACAAAGCACTTCTTTATGATTTCATGCGATAGGGCGAATGCCCGACAGCGCAGGGGAGCGAAGCTCACC
>ERZ773173.233-NODE-233-length-71447-cov-10.410074_pt1 | contig 71447 bp, 36 predicted proteins | sample MGYA00580535_ERZ773173 | MGnify/ENA primary metagenome ERZ773173 (study PRJEB29015, sample SAMEA2737856) | human gut metagenome | biome: human gut; feature: human-associated habitat; material: faeces | place: China | collected 2012 ...
AATATTTTGTGTATGAATTAGTTGGCTGATTTTATATTATTTACTGAATGTCCCTAATTAATAAGAATTTTTTCGCTTAGCAATGGTCCGTTTTTTTGAGTGATAATAAGTAAATACACGCCTTTAGGTATTTCCTTGATAGGAATATCAATTATAGCTCCGTTTTTTTTGTAAAATTTCATTTCCTTGCAATGAGAGTAATCTTATTTTTTGAATATCTTTTCCTTCGATATGTAACAGGTCATTTTTACAATAATGTGAAATTCTTGAATTATTTTGATGGATAATAGAACTGCTCATATCATCGATTCCATATATTTCAAATTCCCATATTTTTGCATAAATGTTTTCATCGCTATATGGCGTAAATTTTACATATCGTGCAGAAACAGGTTTAATAAAGAATTCTTTTATATTATCGTTTGAACAGTTCGTTTCGTTAGCGACTTTTGTGTATTTTTTATTGTCATTGCTTACTTCTATCTTGTAATTGGGAATGTTTTTGCCGGATGCTCCGGGTTTATATAGACAATCGTATATGCGGAATCCATATATTGGATATTCTTTTTCTAAATCGATAATTATATATGGATTTTTCTTCTTATTGGCTATCCATCTGTCATTTTCATTTTCTGATATGCATATACCATCGGTTAATTTTTCGGCATTTTCCCCGCCTGATGTTTTGATGATGGATTTTCCTTTAGAGATAAGTGTCAACATTTTAGCTTTGTCGTTTGATACTTCGATAAAATTTTCAGAAGAACATTCGCTAATGATAAAGTTATGTGTATTGCCGTTTTCATCTTTGAAATCGGGATTATTACTTTTCATCATTACAGTTACATTATATAATCCTTCTTGGGGAAATTTTACTTCTATAGTTTTGTTTTCTTTAGAAATTTCATCTCCTCCGCTATATTCCCACTCATAATATGCTGCATTTTGAGGTATTTCTGTTGTTTCAATAGCTGTAAGTATAGAAGATTCTCCTTCTCTAAGCAGTGTATTATTTGACTTTATCCCGATTGTTGCTACATCACCGGAATTGGCAGAATCAATCTTTTCACCAGTACCGACTCCAGTTTTCATAAGTTTTTTTAATTGATTTAGATGTGATTCGTAAACTCCTCTAGGTGTGGTATTATATTGTTTACATAAAGATGCGGCCATACCTACCACTTCTCCCATCATTGCTGTGGTACGCATGACGCGAACTGTTCCTAAAGCAACGTGCGTGACGCTTATATTTCGTCCGGCCATAAAAAGATTTTCTATATTTTTCGAGTAGAAGCATCGGTATGGTATCGGATATGGAAATATTTGTGTATGGACGGTGCCCGCTTTAAATGCATCTGTGATTCCAGGTTCGTTTTTGGGGTAATGCAGGTCTATTGTCCATGTGGTTGTCGCTGTACCATCATTATATACTTTATATTGAGTAATATCGTCTTCTTTTAAGATATAATCTCCGATTAATCTGCGAGACTCTCTTTTCCCTGATATATATGCTACCCATTCTAACTTATGATTGGGATATTTATTTAGTTTATTTTTCATGAAACTCCAATTAGAATAAATAGCAAGTAATCCGTAATCTCGGATACGTTCGAAATCTTTTATTTGGTCATAATTCATACCGGTTTCCCATTCCCAGTCTCCTTTTGTCTCGTCTTGGTAGTTTTGTTCATTGAACTCGATTCCATAATCGAATTCTGGGAATAATTGTGGGATTTTTGTATCTGTTGTATACCACATTGCAGATGCTCCCATTGTCATTTTGTCAGCTATATCGGGAGCTCTGCTTTCGCCAAATTCATTTTTAGATTCTCGTCCCATTCGATATTCGGCTCCAGCTAAAACTCCAATTGTTCCATCTCCTGTACAATCGGAAAAAAGAGGTGCTTCTACACATATTTCGTTTCCTGATTCAATATGTTTTGCTATGACTGACTTTATTTTTGTACCCTCTTTTTCTATTTTATTTGCATGATAGCATGAAAATAAAGTTATGTTTTTTTCCTTTGTTACGATTTCCCATTTTTTTTCATCTTCATATCTTTTTGCAATTTGGGCATTGCCAGTAGATTTGGGAGCAAATTCTTTTAACAGATTTCCTAACTTGGGGTATGGGCCTAATCCGAGATGCCCACCCAGGCCTACTCGTATTTCAGAACTATTATTGCCTCCGAGTACAGGTCGATCATGTATTAATGCAACCTTGCAGCCTAATCTTGCTGCCGAAATAGCTGCGCATATACCGGCAACACCACCACCTATTACTACAAAATCAAATTGTTGAGGATCTATTTTGTCTGGTAAGTTTAATTTTTTTCGTCTGAATTTTTCGAGTTCTGCAATATCCGAAGGTGGTACAAAATCTTTTTCTGTAGTAAAATAGATTGCATCGCATCGGCCTTCAAAACCTGTCATATCCTGTAACGATACAGTCGTTTTTATGTTGGTTTCGGTCACGGCTATTTGTCCCGCTTTTTGCCATGTCCAGCTTGTTCCTAATGTCCCTAAAACTTGATCTATTTGATTTTCTCCTATTTTAAGTTTGAATTTTCCAGGACCTTCTTTTTCCGGGCACCAGGGAGAAGTCCAGTTAAATGTTCTGACAAAGATATAATATGTGCCGGTTTCAGGAAATATAATTTCGGTTTTTGCGTCTTCGACAGGAACACCCATTCCATGTGCCAGTAGATAGGGAGAACCCATCTGGTCCATGAATTGCTGGTCTACAACCCATCCGCCTTTTTGTTGGAAACTTTCGGTTTCGACCAATAGATCAGCCGCCTGTAAATTGGCAATAATTAAAAAAAATAATAATGTGAATAGTTTTAATGTTTTCATGATTATGATTTTATTTTTATTATTATAATAAATATAAAGTATGAAGTTTCCATGTTTGCATTAAGTCTGTTTATTAAAAATGCAATATTTGTAGAAAAAGAGTAATTTGGTTGAGAAATGTTGTAATTTCGTTTTTGCTTATTTTTAGAATAGCCTTAATTTTATTTTGTTCTCAAAATAATAATCGAGAGCGGTTGGTTTAGTCAGAATATTTTTCTATTAAAATAATATGGCTATTTTTTTGAAAGTATTGGTCGTTTCTGGAGAGGGGGATAGAGGGGAGATGTTATCAAGAAGAGCCATACCCATAGATTCGAAACTTGTATTGGCCGGATTGTGACCAAACAATAACATAACTCCAACCCCTCACCAGAAAGGAAAACTGTTCTGACGCTGCCAACATCGAGAAGCAAAGATGACTTGGTACTATTTTTTTCTATGGGAAGATTTGGGCAGGCTCTTAAACAGGCATTTAGAATATTATTTTATGGATATTACTCCGACATATCCTCCGAAAGGTTTCATTTTAATCGTTATACATTTATTCGTTTTTTCTATTGTTTCATAAGAATATGTCATTTTGGTATCCCCATCCGTTATGGCAGATATTTTTTTACCCTGGCATTTATCCGGTAATTGTATTGTTATTTCTTTAGGAGAATTGTTCCCATTAATGGCTGCAATGTACCATTTGTCTTCATAACGACGAGCTATGCAGACATGATCTTCTGGGTATCCGGAGAGGAGAATACTTTCATCCCAAGCATAAGGTACTTGCCTTAAAAAAGCCTTTACGGGCTCAGGTTCTTTAAGTACAGTTTGCGGACCTTCGGCGTAACAAAGAAATCCTGTTTCAAAAATGACACTTAAAGCGACCTGGTGAGTGCGGGTTGTGCTGGGTATTCCGATAGTTGGATCTTTCCTGTTTTTTGAGGTGAGCATTAATGGTGTGTAATCTACGCTTCCTACTATATTTCGAGTTAAAGCAATCGTCGTATGATGTGCCGGAGCAGCATCGCAGTGTTTATTTTGCGCCATTGCTTCCGATCCCTTTACAGCTTCCATTGTCATCAAGTGCGGATAAGTGCGTTCCCATCCGCGAGGTACAGTGCATCCGTGAAAGTTGACCATCAAATGATATTGGGCGGCATCTTTTAATATCTCGGTATATAGTTTTATTGCCGGTTGTTTATCCGTATCAAAAAAATCGACTTTTATACCTTTTATGCCTAATTTACTGATACGTTCCATTTCGGCTCGGCGCAATATAGAATCACACATGATTCTCTCGTTTGCGTTTGGATTACTTTCTTGACCAGTATTTGATTTATACCACAACCAAATACCTATATTGTGTTGTGCTGCATATCGTACGAGTTCTTCAAACCGATTTCCTAATCCCTGCCATCCCTCATCTAATAATGAATATTTCCAGTTCATCTCTTTAGCGTAATGGATGAATTCAATTTCCCGATTATAATTATCCGGTCTTCTTCCAGCCCACCAGCTCCATACACTTCCTCCGGGTTTAATCCAAGACAGATCTTTTTGTGTAGAGGGAGGATTCAGGTGAGTTTGAATGGTTGTTGCGAATACATCGCTTAATTTTGAAGATGCCACGACTACTCTCCAAGGAGTTTCCCAAGGTAAAGAGGCTATAGGAGCGGAATCAGACGTGTAGATATTCTCTTGAGGGTTAGGGAATGCAATGCGGTAACAGCTATTGTCACTATCGTTTTGTAAATGTGTTGCAGGATAATTCCCGTCCAGATATGCTTCTGTCAACATAATCCACAATCCGTTCGTTTCGAATAGAACCGGATACGCCCAATTTCGAGTTTTTCCTTTGGGATAAATCGTTTGGTCGGGGATAGGCCAACCTTCGTAATTGTTTTTGAAGATACCTTTTTTATTCTGCGTTCCGCCATAAGGGTAACCCCATACTTTTCCCGAAGAAGGTATAACAAATTCTGTCAATTCTTTATCGATACGATGTATTTTGTTGTCTGTTTTGGGAAACCCGTATCGGAATGCAATGCCGTCATTATAAGCACGTAGAGTAATGGTGAAGGGTATATTTTCTTCGCTCAGGAAAGAGAGTATTTGTTCGTTACAGTGATTTGTTCGAATTAATTGTTTCCCGGTTTTAACTTCGTATGTCTCCTTGATTTCCCGTATAGGCGTTGCTGTGGTAAAACGCGCATTTTTACCTATATCTTGTTTATCCAGAACCACACCCATGGCCGATGATTTTACAGCTACTATATTATTGCAAAATACGGTATAAGACAAATCTGTATCGAAACTTACCACTATCTGAATGTTTTTATCAGGAGAGAAAATCTTCCATTTTTTTATTTCTTCCGATGCTTTTGGCGAAGTTTGATAAGAGGCTTCGATATTTTGTATATATAGACAAAAAAGAAAAAGTAATAAATATATAGATCTGGTTTTCATAATAAAATTGTAATAACTTATTGAAACGATAGGACTATTTTAATATACCCCTTTTCAGTTGTTGTTTTCATCAGAAAGTCGTAGTTCCTCTAATATGGGGTGATCTATGCCGGATACTTCCGGTTTGATGTTATCGTTTAACTGTTCGAATATCTGTATTTCATTTTTTCCTTTCTTTAGCCAACAACCAGGGAGGTATAGAGTCTGTTGCGGCCCTACTTTCCAATATCTGCCCAAATTATTCCCGTTTACGAAGACTATTCCTTTTCCCCAATTACTCATATCCAGAAATGTATCTCCGACCGAGTCCAGTTCAAACTCTCCTGCATATACAGTAGCGAGCCCATCCTGGTTTTTTACTGATTTTTTGTTTATTGTTAAAGGCTTGTCAAAAGGTAATTGGTACATTTCCCAGTCTCCTTCTATCTTATAATCGTCTATATATACTGGAGAAATGATGCCTTTAGTATTATTTTTGATTCCTGCACCATAATTGATTCTTCCCATATTTTCTACTAATATGTCCAATGTTGCATCAAATGGAATATCTATATTCATTTCATATTTGTTTGTTGAACGGTCCAATACTCCGACTTTTTGTCCATCGACATAAACTGTTGCATAATCGCGTAGCCCTTTTATGGATAGTATTCCAGATGCACTTTGGTTGAAGTGACGGGAATATAGAACGTAACCGTAACCTTGATTCAAGTCTTCAAAAGACATAGGTGTATGAGCTTCGACGGGATTGATAAAATCTTTTATTTCTTGTATTGATGAAATTGGTTTTAGTTGTATTGGAGATATTTTGATAACAGGTATTTGTTTGGGAATTTCAGGGATCTGATAGTCGACTTTTGTTTTTAGGTAGTCTCGTATCGCAATATATTTGGGAGTAGCCCAACCTGCTTCACTAATAGGAGCATTATAATCATAACTTGTTATAGAGGGTTGTATATGCTTTTTGTTAGAGGAGTTAGCTCCCGAAGTGAAACCGAAGTTAGTCCCTCCATGAAGCATATAGAAATTTACGCTTATATCATTTTCCAAATACATTTTAAGCATATTGACTACATTTTGAGGCGATTTTTTTCTAAATCGTTCTTTCCAATGGTCTAACCAAGCTGTATAGAATTCGGCGATCATGTATGGACCTTCATTATTATGGTAGGTATTTATCATACTTTTTAGAGCTTCTATGTTGCTTTCTCCGTTGGCGGTCGGCAGTACATTGGCTATACTTCCTCCTTCGAAAAAGCGAGATCCGTCCGATGTGAAAAATGGAACTACAAACCCGTTTTTTTGTAACATGTTTTTTATAGCCAAGTTATATGCTTTATGTTCTGTAATTGGTATATCTTTTCGTTGAGATGCATATGAACCGAATTCATTTTCGACTTGTACCATAATGATTGGACCTCCATTTGTAATTTGTAACGGCACTACTTGTTCGGCCAATTTTTGGATATAAACTTCACAGGCATCCAAGTATTGTTGATTGTTTGTTCGTAAATCAATGTCCTTTTCCTTCAATAGTCCCCATGGATGACCTCCGAATTCCCATTCGGCACAAGCGTAAGGACCGGGACGTAGTATGACCATAAGTCCTTCTTCTTGAGCTGTTTTTATGAAGGTTTTCAAATCTTTATTGCCTGTCTCGAAATCCCAAATACCCGGAGCCGTGTTATGATAATTCCAGAATACATAAGTGGCTATGGCGTTCAAGCCCATGGCTTTTGCCATTTGTAGCCTATGACGCCAATATTCTTTGGGAATGCGGGCATAATGCATTTCTCCGGATATGATTTTTATAGGTTTAGAATCATAGATGAATTTACCGTCTTTTATTTCAAAAGAGTGTTTTTCTTTTGCATTTATATTTATTGCAAATAGCGCTATCAATAACAATAAGATTTTTTTTAAAGCTTTCATATTCATATAAATATTTAATGGGGTTATCGTAATTGCAATGTTATTTCTCCTTTGCAAGGCAATGCTTTTATTCTTTTACAATAATTCCCCCAAGCAATATCGGGATAATCCCATCTGTTGTTGATATATAGAGTTAGTTTATTATCTGTTTGGCGGTTTATACGGCAAGCGACAGATGCGTCAAGAGAAATGACAGATAGAGTGTCGTTTGATGATATAAGAGTATAATAATATATATTTTCTTTCAACCCTTTGGCTATCCTTGTCAATGGTTTCGAACAGTTGACTCCTGCATCTCCCCAATAAAAATAGTCATGAGTGTCGAATATCCACGGTTTATCAGGCTGTTCTCTGTACTTATTATGTTTTTCGTTCAAAATACTTGCCGATCCTTCGTTTGCTGCGATGCTATTTTCCGGATAGTTGCACCAGTATCCATTACGCTTCCAATCAATTCGGTCTATATTATCAGCGATATGGAATGATATGCCGGATTCAAATAACAAGTCATTAGGTATGCCTGTTGCCTGATACTCTATTGTCATTTTTCCATTTGTCATTATTTTTATCATAAAATCGACATTCGTATCCTTATATACTCCTGATAACTTTACGTCTACATAGTTGTTGTGTTTGCTGCAATCCAGACGGGTTTTTACCCAATCTTTCTCGTTGATAGAAAAAGTTTCCAGTTCCGGATTTTTATTCAAACCTTTCAGAAAATTAGATTGATTCAGGAAAGGCCCTTGTTTTATAATCGTTTTTCCGTTAATCTTAGCATCGGTAATAAGCCCGTTTTTTTTATTAAATGGAATCTCGAAGGTTTCACCTTTAATAATAAAAAAAGAATCTGTCTCTTCTACCGATATGTATTCTTTAGACACCGGTATCTGAGGTATTGTATCTGTCTGTCCTAAAGTAAAACAGTATTTGTCTATTAGACAGTCGGCCTTATCAAAAAACTCTATCCACAGGCTTTCTCCTTTTTCCCAGTTTTCTGCAGGGATTGTTATTATACCTTTTTGGTGCGGAACGACAGAAGGCAATATAATCATTTTTTGTTTGCCTTTATAAGTATAACGAGCTTTGATTTCGTTCAGGTCTGTGTGGTTAAACCGGTTATAGACCGGCAATGAGATGTGTTCATTCTCGGTAAATTCTTGTATGTTCCTGGGGGACAGAATACGTACAGGAGAATATGCTTTTTTCGCACCCCAAAATTCTGGTTTTTTTCGCCTCCAAATATCTACTATACCCCATTCACCATAGCCGACGCAGTTGCCGATAATCTTTTGAGGTTTTTGATCGTATTTGATTTTTTCCCAGAATGCTTGTCCGATTTTCGGTTCCGGAATTATAAATGTTTCATCCGAGTAGCACCAGATCGCTCCGCCCAAAGCTCCGGGTACTTCAAATGAATTGCTCCACATCAAGTCTAAAGACTGTCCCCAAAATTCGCGTATATTAGGATCTCTCTGTAAAGTCTCATAGGTATAACAGGCCGGATGTGCCCATTCATCGAATAATGCGGGTTTGTTATCTTCTGCCTCGAAGCCTTTGATCGGGAGACCTTTCTGTTTGAGACTGCCTCCTATACCTGGATAGTGTATACTGATAATATCGTACACTTTGGGTTTGTCGTCTCTTTGCCATCCCGGCCAGCTGAAGATGACGGGGCGGGTCGTATCTGTCGATTTTATCCACTCCCAGGATTTGAAAATATTACTACCGTATTTGCTTTCATTACCGATACTCCAGATGATGATCGACGGATGAGTGCGCAGAGTTTTTACCATTTCTTTCAGTTGACTTAGATATCGGTCGGTATATTCGGGATTATCGACACTTTTGTGGTCACTATAGCCTGCTTCCCGGGTCGTAGTGGCAAAGCAGACTGCAGTTTCACATTCTACGAATATCCCGTAGCGGTCGCAATACTCCAAAAATTTTTCACTGGGCGGATAATGTGTAGTGCGTACGAAGTTCATATTGGCTTTTTTGAACATCAGGGCATCGATACTGTCCAGTGCGGCCGTGGTACTGCGACCGAGAGTGGGGTGCATGTCATGTCGGCAGGCTCCGCGCAGTTTTACGGGATTACCGTTGATGAACATTTGTCTCCCTTTTATTTCGATTTGACGAAATCCGATATTGCGGGAAAAACGGTAAATTTCTTTTCCTTTTTTCTCGGTAATGACGGTCAGTTTATATAAGTTGGGATGTTCTGCTTCCCAGAGAATCGGACTATTTACGGGAATTTTCCGTTCCTGCTTGTTCGTTCCCGACTTTAGGGCAAAACGGCTTTGTTGCAGTTTTACATTCTTCCCTTGAGGAGAAGTAAGAATGCAATGGACATTTGCAGGCTCGTTCGATTCTGAAAAACATGATATTTGCAAGATGGCATCTTTCAAAGAATTTCCGAACATCGTTTCAATATTTACATCATACAAGTGGGTGGTTGGTAAGGCGAACAAGGTCACATCTCGTAAAATACCGCCGATAGGGTGGTGGGCATATCCCGATCCGAAAGAAATATCGTCTTTAGGGTCGATAACTTCCAGTACGATTGTATTTGTTTCCCCCGGTCTAACAAAATTGGTAATATCGGTTTCCCAACGAGTAAATCCACCTTGGTGAGTACGTACGGATTTCCCGTTTACCAACAAATGTGCAAGACTGTAAACCCCGTCAAAACGCAATATAATGCGTCTGCCTTGATAGTCCTTAGGTATGTCGAATGTCTTTTTATATAAAAAAGGCTTGTCGTGTTCGATGGCATAGCCTTGCATTACAGCTTCTCCCGGGACTTGAATCGCAGTCCATTCACTTTGTGGAGAATACCTGAATTGCCATGTCCCGTTCAAGGAGATGTAATTTTGTTTTACGCCCTCTTGCCTTTCGGGTAATATATAGGACCGTTCAAAAGTATCGGCCATACACGTCTGTGTTATATATACGTTAATTATTATATGTACACATAGTATGAATATAAATCTTTTCATATTATCATTGTTAAAGATTTTTGAAGAGCAGATTCCCTTTGATATTTTGGGGAAATTATCTGACCGTGTTTCTTTGTTTCCTTGAAGAACTCATACCGGCAGGTTTGCTTTTATCCAGTTCTCCTGTCGGGACTATTTTGAAAGCCAGAGCCCATTCGTTAGGTAGTTGTTTGGGAAGGTCGATGATAAGAGCCTCATCTGTTCGTTCCCATTTTACTTTACCATGACCTAAAAGTTCTACCGAAGCGATTTGGTTTTTATCGGAGATAGCAACATTATTTGCTAAGCTTTTTATGTTTACTTTGCCCGAAGGCGGAACACCCAGGACCGTCGCATATAGCGTGTTGTTGTTTCGCGTAAAACGGACGTCTTCCCAATTCAGTTTTCGGGGATCAGGACGCAGAGCGGTAGTCTCTTTTCCGGTAGCCGGGTGTTTTTCTCTGAATTCCAATCCTGTAACATGTCCTTCTGCGTAAATTTTCCAAGGTACGGTATTGTATATCGCCTCTCCGTTTTGTTCCAGCCATTTACCGATTCCCAATAATAGATCTACCTGTTCTTTTTCCAGACTTCCGTCTCCGGTAGGATTCAGCGACAACAATAATCCCCCGTTGCGAGCTACCAAGTCGCATAGCCTGACGATAATATCACGAGGTTTTTTGTATTCTATACCTTTGTACCAGGGCCAATCATCCCAGTGTATGCCCGAAGGTGTATCGTCTTCCCAAGGCCAGTCCACATAATCGGGCCTTACGATTCCGTTTTCGTATGAATACACACCGAAATTATTTCCGAAATTTCCTTTATTGTGTACACATACTTCTTTATTTTCCCGTATTCCCATATTAAAGAATTCTGCCAATATGACCTCCGTAGAATTTTGTCCTCCTCCGTCAAACCATAATACGTCTGGTTTGTATTTGTTTATTACCTCTATTGTTAGAGCATGTCGTCGGCGGTTTGCTTCGTCTTCATCGCATAAAAACCAATATAAATCTTTATATTTCGGGTCGAGCAAGTCTGCTTTTTGCATTTTGGGATTGGCTTTTAATTTTTCGGCTAATTGGGCAAAATGCTTATGGGTGCGTTCATGGTGAAATGAAGCAAAAGTCTTTAGGCCCTGTTTTCTGATTTCATTGATGAGCTCTCCATACAGATCTCGTTCGGGACCTAATTTCCCGGCACAGAAATCGGTGATTTCACTGTCCCACATACAATATCCATCATGATGTACGGCACATATACCGGCATATTGAGCTCCCGATTTTTTGATTAGTTCTGCCCAGTATTTAGGGTCGAATTTTACCGGATTAAACTGTTTCGCCAAATCTTTATATCCGATTCCGTCTTCGATTTTTCCTACGTTTTTTTCAAACAGCTTTCCCAGTTCTCCTGATTTCCGGTAATAAGGGATATATCCGCAAATGTAACCGTTTGCCCAGTTCGGTTCGGTATGATCCCAAGCACCTGATACTGAGTAAACTCCCCAGTGTGCATAAATGCCGAATTTGGCATCTTTAGCCCATTGAGGGACTTCATGTTTTTTTAAAGACTCCCAGTCTGCCGTATATTTTTCTTGGGCTACAATCGTTGTCGTCAGTAATAATAATGACAACAGGCAAATTTTTTTTCGTGTGATCATTATATTTTGTATGTTTAGTTAGTTATTATTTATCGAAAATAGACATTGGAACTTCGCTTGTCCATGCTGAAGGTTGCTTTATATTGAATAGATAGAGTATGGTTGCCGCAGTGTTAACCGTATTATTCGGTTCTGTCAAATTCATTCTTTTTATACCTGGACCAGAGATTCCCCAAGGAACAATCATTTCATCGACAGATATTTTCCCGTGTCCTTTATTAATGCCTCCATGATCGGTTAAGAACATGAAATATGTGTCTTTATACAATTTTTCTTGCTTTAATTTTTTTATAAATTCTCCTATTTGAATGTCGGCTTCTTCGATCGACCGGATATATTCCGGAGACATCCAACCATATGTATGTCCGGTATGATCCGTATGTACCGAATATAAGAAAATTAAAGCCGATTCATTTTTGTTTTTGATGATAAAGTCGAATGCTTTTTGGAAGTTTTCGATATACAGATCGTCCTCTAAAAAACAACTCTCATCGAGATATTTTTTATTGAAAGGGTTTATCAACTCTTTCCAGTTATAATAGAATGCAATCCGGCATTTGGGGTTATTCTCTTTTAAAACTTGAAAAACGGAAGGATAGTATCCGTCAGCGTCTGTTTCTATTGGCGGAAGTTTAAAATTTTTCATAGTCCATCCGTTTCTGGTTACGCCGTGTTGTTCCGGTCCGCTATCGGTAAGATGGCTGGTCCAGTTAGGTAGAGTGATCGAAGGCATGACGACTCTTGTTGTCAAGGATAAAGCCCCTTCGTTGAGAAGTGCGTTCAGATTTGGTATTTGAGCTGTTTTAAATCCTTCTACCGAAATTCCGTCAAGGGCGAATATTACGATTCGTTTTGTTTCAGGAGTTTTCGCAAATAAAGAAGAACATATGCATAAACATAGTAACAGAAAATTAAATTTTGGTTTCATAATATTTTTGATTATAAAGTTGCCGATTTGTTTTTTAGTTTGTACTTATTGTGTCCTTAATTTTATCAGGGGGATGCGGTTGGTGAATTTTTTATCTTCTTTATACCAATCCCGGCCTTCTGTCAATACCTCATTATCATATTCAATAAGTCGTTTTTTCAATCTTTCGAATATTTCCGGATAGAAAGATGATACGTCGGTAGTTTCCCTATAATCTATATCGAGATTGTATAGTTCGAATGTTTTGCGGAAGGAGTCTCCTACGATTTTCCAGTTACCGGAGCGAAGAGCGATAAGAGCTTCGTTTCTCCAATATAAAGGTTTTTCTCGTTGAAGTTTTTTCCCTTGAAGAAGCGGCACTATCGATGTTCCGTCCAGTACGATATGAGACGGTTTTTGTATTTGAGCAAGTTCGAGTAATGTCGGCATGACATCATATCCGGAGATAGGAACTCCTGAGATATTTCCTGCAGCAGTACCGTACTGCTTCAACCCGTCCGGCCAACAAATAATGCCCGGAACACGTATTCCTCCTTCATAATTGTTCCGTTTGCGGCCTCTGAGACCGCCGGTCTCGCCTCTGAAGCGACTTCTGTCGTATGGAGAATCTGTTTGCCCGAACGTGCCGAATCCGTTTCCTTCCGGACCGTTGTCGCTCGTGTACCATATTAAGGTTTCATTATACTCTCCGGTTTCTTTCAGAGCCTTTGTAATTACTCCTACGGCATCATCTATTTGGGATATATTGGCGTAATATTGTGCTAAAGACGGATCTTTAATGCGTTTATAATATGCTAAGAAACGTGGATCGCTGTTTACCGGGCCGTGCGGTTCATGAAACCATATCGTTACAAAAAACGGTTTGTCTTCATCTTTTCGTTCCTTCAGCCATTTGACAAACTGATTGGCAACGATTTGGGCAGAATAACCTTCAAGTTTTCCTAACGCTTCACCGTTGATGAAAAAATTCTCTGGATTTTTGTGGTCTGGTCGGGCTACGTTTCCCGTTGCAAAATAGTAATCATATCCATAATCTTTTAGTGAAGGCTGTTCTTTGTTGAAGTCGAACGCAAAGTTCTCGTACCGTTTAGTTCCTTTTATATTTTGTTCTTTGTATTGGCTCAAATGCCATTTCCCGAAATGAGCGGTATCATATCCATGATCCCTTAATTGTTGAGCAATCGTAATTTCCGATGCCGGCAAATGACAGAAATGATTAGCCGGTATCCATCGATATACTCCATTTCTGAATGGGGTGCGCCCGGTCAGAATAGCAGCTCTTGAAGGGGATGATGTGGCGTGAGCCGCATAGCAATTTGAAAATTTTATCCCGTCTTTGGCCAATTGGTCTATATGTGGGGACTTTATGACAGGATGTCCAAAACATGCTAAATCTCCATATCCTTGATCATCGGTCAGTATTTGTATGAAATTAGGACTTTGTTTAGTTTTCCCTTCTGTTTGAGAGAAAGGAAGTAGAACAGTCGTGGCACATGCCAGTTTTAAGAAATTTTTCATATCGTATCAATTATGATTTATATTTTGTCAGTCTCCGAATATGAAACTGAATTCTTTCAAATGTATTGTTTGTCCGGATACAGGAGTGATTTTTATTTGGATAAACTTGCCTTTTCGTCCGTTCTGAACGGTAAATCCATTGTCCCATAATTCGCTTTCCCAGTTTTTGTTCGGTGTGCCATCTCCTTTGATGGCAGGGGGCAGATTTGTTTTTTTCTTCCCTATTTTTTGAGGGGATACGATGACTGAGAAATCTTTTATTTCCCCTTCTGGGACATTTAGCCTACAACCGGTAATATAACGTTCTCGTGCCAATTCGATATTTACCGAAATGGGTTTGTTATCAGGAGATTTTATTTCCCAATATGATTTCTCGTCATTATCGAATGCAAACATGACCGGAAATTCAGAGGAATCGTTGTCTGTCGATAATCTTTTATATTCGAGGTTACTCTTTTCTGAAAAAATGGAAGTCACGAGCCTGTCGTTTTCTTGGGGCATGAATTCCGGAGATTTCATGTATTGTAGTATGCTGTAACGCAGTTGTCTGGCTACCGGCCTTGTTTGGAGTTTGCTTGAGATATCAATTGTGCATACAAGCAGTTTTCCCATTCCTATACGGGCTTCCATTATGGCTCCCAATTTATCGTTTCTTACCGGATGGTCTATTACTTGAAGTATAGGACGGTACGAGGCATCTGTATGGTTTAGTCTTGCACAATAGCCTTTCTGAGTTAGTTCCCACCATTGCCAGTTACTCCAGGAGTCGGTCGGGAAATATTTGAATATCGGGTGTTTAGGGTCGCAATATATACCCATTGTCTTTGGTTGATAGTCAAATAGTATTGTTGACCAAAACGGTGTTGCAAAAGTCATTTTTTCTCTGTCATTTAAATCTTTGGGAATAAGAAGTACGTTTGCTCCGTTTTTGATCTGTTGCAGTAGGCTGTCATTCGTCTCGGTAGCGATGATGATGTTGCCTTTGTCTTCTGGTAAAACATGGGGATATACCCATATATCGTATTTATTTTTGATGTCTGTATTTTTAATGGCTATTTCTATTTTCATTTGTGTAGCCTCAGATATATTCTGTAACGGGAACTCTATTTTCCCGCAAGTACCTACAGAACCTTGTTTTACCGATATGTCGGTGAGCTGTCCGGATGCTATATTTTTGTCCGTAAAAGAGACCTCCCACGTTATTTCAACATTGTTTAGCTCTTTTGGACTATAATTGGGAATGACGACATCGGCTATGAAATTTTCGTTGTTTTGCCATGTTCGTTTTTCCATTTGCAATAAGATCGATACGGCGTTGCAAGAACTACGAAATTCTTCTGGAGTAACCAGACCTTTGGATTCCCAGAATGCGTTCAGCAGACCTATCAATGCACTCCCTTGAGCTTGATAATCCCGTAAATCCAGTAACTGGAATCCATCTAATCCGGGAGTCCTCAAGCAGCGTTCTATCTCCTCTTTGTATAACAGTGCCGATAATTTACCGGAGGAAAGTAAGAATTTATCAGCCATATCACTCATGCCTTTTTGTTCGAGTCGGGTCTTAAAAACTTCGAGATTACGAGGCAAGAATACGCCAGAGTATTTTTTTATTTCTTTAAAGTCGGGGAATACGCTCCATTGCCCCAGTTCATGTACGATTACGGGATGTTTATCGTATGGTGGCAGCAAAGTATGGCTATAGTTGTTTTTTGTATTCGGTTTTTCAGAATTTATGCTTCGAGCCATGCGTCGTTCTGTGCGACGGTTATTTACCTTTGCCGCATGGGCAACAGAAAAATCATCTTCAGAAAGAGGAAAGTAGAGTCCCATGGCCTCTAAATTTGAATTGCTGGCATATAGATGCCGATTGTCATGTAGTTTACTCCATCTCACCCATTTCTTTAAAGTTGCAGTATCTCCTTTGAGTTCGTTACCCATGCTCATGAGTACAAACGATGGATGATTCCCATATTCATCGAGAATGCCTTGCAATTCTTCGTAAAGGAATTTATCTCGTTTTGCATCGTTTCCGATTAGTGTGTTTTCCTGAATCTGAGAGAATAGAGGCAGTTCAGGTTGTAGATAGATGCCAAGTTCATCGGCAGCTTCAAAAGCAGCTTTGGGCGGACACCAGGAATGAAATCGCCAGTGATTGAAGCCATAACTTTTTCCTGTTTCGAAAATTTTTATCCACTCTTCTTTATTCATAGACGGATATCCTGTAAGAGGAAAACTTCCGGCATCATGCTCACCTCGTAAGAATGTTTTGTGATCGTTGATATAAAAGTCTCCGTTTCGGGTTGTAAAATCGCGAAATCCTATTTTTATCTGTTTCTCAGAGTTATAGTTTTTTAGATTGAGCCGGGTGTTCAATGTATATAGTATAGGAGAGAATTCATCCCATGATTGTATATTATTGGGTACATCCAAAATAAACTCTGCGGTTGTATTCCCGGGGTTGATTTTTATCTTTTTTTCGATTTTTAGAATACTGTTTCCGGTTTTATCGGTAATGTTAAATAGGAGTGTGCCATTTTTTTCTTTTGAGAATGTACTGGATAATGTCGTTTTTATTTTTATTTTTTTTCCCGAAAAAGAGGGATAGCATTGTATTTCTTTCAATGACACAGGTGAATATGATTCGATGACCAGTTTCCCGATCATTCCATTCCAGATACTTTGTATACCAGCGGAGTATCCGTGGCTCCAGCTGCCTAAATACACAAAAGGAGAGTTGTCTACTTTCAGTGTTAGCGTATTTTCCCCCGTTTTTAATGCTGGGGAAAGATTATATTTGTGGGGAGTACAGAGACTGTGTCTCTCTCCTATATATTTGCCGTTGACCCATAATTTGGTTTGCCACATGCACCGTTCCAATGAAAGAAAATATTGATTATCTCCTGCGTTTTGACAAGATATGGTTATTTTCTTTTGATACCATGCTGGGCCTATATATGTGTGTTTGCGAGCCAATTGCCATATTTCCGGTTTCCCGTTTTCTAATGTTTTTCCCGATATGTGCGATATTCCATATCCGTTTTCATCTGTCGATCCTGGAAGTTTTATGGTGTTTGGTAAAGTTTTGCCGAACCATTCCTCTCTTTCTCCGGAGTTTGTCGGATCTAAGGCGAATTCCCATTCTCCGGACAAATCGGTTATAACGGTTTGTGCATTAACATGGTAAAAAGTAATGCATAGAATGAGAGAAAACATAATATTTTTTATAGATAAAGAATTGTATCTCATCTTTAGTTTATTGTGTTAATATTGCAGGTGCTGTGCGTTTGCTGTTTAAATATTTTTTGAGTAGCTCTTTCATTTCCGTTACTATTTCGGGATATTTTTCATACAAGTTGATCCGCTGTTCTCGGTCTGTCGATAGGTCGAACAAAAGACCTGGAGTTGAAAAGGAGGTATATCCTCGTAACTCTTGATATTGTTTTGGCATTCGCGTATGTTCTCCTGTAGTATTGTCTATATATATCCATTTCCCTTTTCTGATGGCATATTTCCCGGCTTTAGTGTTTTGTACGGTTGCTTCGCGCAAGGGAGTCTGTTTCTCTTTTCTCCATAAACAAGATATATCGTAACTATCTGGAGCAGAATTTTTAGGGAGTTTTCCTCCGGCTATGCTGACGAGCGTAGCCATGAGATCTACTTGAGATATAACCTCGTTGCAGACCGTATTTTTTGGTATTTCTCTGGGCCATTTTATTATGAATGGTATTCGATGCCCTCCCTCCCATAAATCACGTTTTATTCCTCGTAGTTCGCCTGTACTAAAATGCCCGTATTTTATCGCACGTTTAAAGGCATAACGTTCAGGACCGTTGTCTGCCGTAAAAATAACAATTGTGTTGTTTGTCAAATTTTTTTTCTCTATAGCTTTTATGATCTCGCCTACGACTGCATCTGTTTGATATACATAGTCTCCATATCCTCCGGCATGGGATTTCCCTCGGTATTCCTCAATCGGTAAGATAGGAGCATGAGGAGAGGGGAGAGCAAAATACAAGAAAAAGGGTGTCTTTGCATCTTGTTTTTCTATATATTCTGTTGCTTTCCGGGTTAGTGTAGGAAGTACATTGTAAGGATTCCATCCTGGGGTCATAGGTCCTGCACGAAATTCCCATAAACCTTCCATCGTTTTTTGTCCGTTCAAATCAAAATCTGCTGTCGGTTTGGTGACGAATTTGTCATTTTCAATCCAGGCATAGGGCGGAAAATTTATTGTCCCGTCTCCAAAATAGTAATCGAATCCCCTGTCGATAGGACCTCCGGAAATGGGCTTATCCCAGTCGAAAGCAGATGGTGGCCAATACTTGACTTCTCTGGCATTTTTATAGGTATTCGGTACAATTCGAGTTCCTTTTTTATCCACTTTTACTTTTTGGACTTTGGCACCTGGTTTCTTTATAGAATCCCAGTCCCATCCCAAATGCCATTTTCCTATGCATGCGGTGTTGTATCCGGTCTTTTTCAGGACAGCAGGTAGTGTAATATCTGATGGTTTGAATACGGATGGTTCGAACGAATTTACAATTCCATGCATACGTCTCCAGTGATAACTACCTGTTAACAAGGCATATCGGCTGGGCGAACTGATTGCTGAAGAGCTATGGGCATCTGTAAAACGCATCCCGTTGCAAGCCATGTTGTCGATGTTTGGAGTAAATATTTTTGAATCAGGATTTTGACAACTTATATCTCCATATCCCATATCATCAGCATAAATAATAATGATATTAGGACGTTTTTGACTTATGGCTGTAATAGGAAAGAAAGCCGATAATAGAATATATTTTATTTTTTTATTTATCATGGTTTTTATTATACATAGAAATGTATCTTTGATTATCAAAAAATCTGTACTTGATTCTTTTTTATGTGGTAAAAACAAGATCAAGTACAAATTTATCTATATTTCATTAATATTTATTCCCGAAAATCAACATATCCGGTATAGTATCTGTTGTTTCTATAAAGATATCTCCTTTATAGGTATCTTTTTCCATTAATAGAGTACTTCCCGGTAATTTTGCCGTTTTGGTTTCATTTCCTAAAGTTATACTTTGAGCAGCCGTTCCTGTTACCAGTGCGGCAGTATTGTCTTTATTTTTTATTTCTAAATAAGCAGGTTCTTCCCCGTTCATCTGTGCGATAATCGTGTAATCCCCTGCCTGTACCGTAATCATGTCTGTTCCTGTAGCGACAGGTTCTGTTTCCGGGACGAAAGTTGTATCTTTTCCCGGATGTATTTCTATCACGGTAAGGAAACGCATTTTAGCGTATTTCCCGGTTGTCGTGAAAGCCCCGTGATAGTGTTCGGGAATTGGATCGGGGAGTTTGTCTTCATCATCTGAAGGGCGTAAAAGCCACATATCTTCCGGTTTCAGGTCTTTTTCCGGATCTATGCCATCCTCTTCATTCGGCATATATTTGTGGCGCAGTGTCGTTGTAATGGGTTCTTTACAGAACATTTTTGCCGAAGCGGCAGCATAATCGTTTGTCCCCATTAACCAACCTTCACCCAATTGGGTCATCCACCGTCTGGAATGGAGTCTGAATTCCCAAGTGATGGGGTTTTTAGCCTCCAGTTCGTCATAGATGAGCACATGGTTGGGACGTAACATAACCAGATGTCTTCTGAATTTGGTGACACCCGGATTCCCGAATCCGTATTTGTAATCGAATAATATCGGACTGACATCCTTCCCTTCTTGATATCTGTTTTTCCCATTATAAGCCTTGCTGGCATCTCCTACTGCATAGCTGATCTTGTCTCCGTGAGCAAATCTGGGTATCCATCCGTATGCAGTTCGGTGAAAGCCCTGTACTTGTCCGTCGGCCATGATGGTGTTATGAGCTCTCGAGCATTTATAACTCAATAGATTATGCCATCCTCCACCGTTGTAGAATCCTGTTTTCCAGAACAAGTCCTGCCCACCGTAAGCCAGGTTGAAAGCATTTTGACAGGGGTGCGTATGCATCAGTGATCCGTAAGGCGACGAATGCAGTGTTACTTGAAGATTATTTTTTTCATTGCCCAAATCCGTATGCATTCCCACTTCACCGATGTCGCGGAATACGGCTGCAAGTTCTTTCGGCGGTTGCAGATTCGACAAATCCGGAGCTTTTACATGGTTCCATATAGAGAGCAATGTATATGCCTTCGAACTTTTTGCCAAATCCGAGGTGAATTTGTTGGCCGGCCTGCGAGGGATGGTCCTGAATCGCCATAAGTTCCAGTAATTCTCGGGAACGATGTATGCCATGGCTTCCATCGTATAAGGCATGGTAGCTCCACTGCCGTCACCGTCACAATAACCATTTCCTGCTCCGCCGAACGGATTGATATAAGTCAGGTATTTTCCTAAGTTTCCATACCAGCGTGATAGTCTATAATAATTAAATCCGGTTAGTTTTTGTAACATCCAAGGGACAGCACCCAGATAGTTATCGTGCACGCCGATATATCCGTCACCCTCCAAACTTCCGCCGTCATTCCGTCCTAAAGAAGGCGCTCTGAAGAGCCAGAGTTCATAGGCATATTTCAATTCTTCTTTTGCTTCTTCATGATAGCGGGCAAACGTCATGGGCCGTTCAAATTTAGATGCGATTCCTTGCCATAGATGTTGGTCGTATATACTATGTTCTGCACTTTCGAAATCCTTCGGCGGAGTCCATGTCCCCGGATATTCTTGCTTTACGATGGAGTCTATTTCCTGCTTTGTCAGTACTTCAGGACAAATGTCTATGAAGCTTTTTAAATGATAAGGACCTCCCCATACCTCTTTTTTCACATATAAGGTATCGTTTAAACTTTTGATGAAGAATTTTGCGGTATCGTAAAAGGCTATGGTTTCACGAGCTTTTTCGACGGCTCTGTCCCGATATTTCTTTTCTCCGGTAAGTATATATCCTGACATTAAGGTAGATATATAACGGGTACGTTGTCCAAGGTTCGTATTCATTTTATGACGGAAGAATATTTTTTTTGCTGTGATTTTTCCGTTTTTTACTTTTCCTGCGTTAATAGCATCTTGATCGCTTACTGTATAGGTCATTTTCATATCGTTTCTGTACATATTTTCGAACCATTTGGTTGCGTGTTTAGCCATTTCGGGCCATGTTTTAGTTGGCAACATGTGTTTGAACTCTTCCCGTAACAACGTAAATGTGGGTGCCGGATGTTTCATGACGGCATCGACAAATTCGTCCGGAGTAGGAGGAACGGGTACCAAAAATTCTTTTCCGGTAATTTCAAAACAGAATATTTCTTTGTGCCATACGGGTTTATCAGGAGTATCGGGGTCGGCAACGCCATATTTCCAATACCATTTTCCTTTTTCCAATTGACGGTACGGATTATAAAATGACCATCGTTTAGGACCGCTTCGATATACATTTTTTTGAAAAGTCGAGTCTTGTGACAGTTCGAAATAGAATCGACGTTTATACATAAGTCGGGCTCTCTTGGCTTTTCTTACCGAATTTTTGTCTCCCGGGTCATATAAAGGAACGATGACATGCAGCCAGGGACTGTTCTCGTCTACAATTCCCTGAGGTTGGGGTCCCCAAACATCGCTTTTTTGTGGAATTAGAGACGGGGCGGTTAAGAATTTTTCCGCTTTGTTCATATCGGGTAGAATCGTATCTTTCTTATGAACAATAGTGAAAGTTTCCTTTGTTTGAGGAGATTGTGCTCGGAGTGTAAATAATACTATCATTCCGATACAAATGTAAAGTAGTTTCTTCATTGCCTTTCTTTGTTTTTGTTATTTATTTTATATGAATTATTTCAATACTTGTTTCCATAAATAAGCATATCGGGAATGGTGTCTGTTGTTTCTATAAAGATATCTCCTTTATAAGTGCCTTTTTCCATTAATAGAGTACTTCCCGGTAATTTTGCCGTTTTGGTTTCATTTCCTAAAGTTATACTTTGAGCAGCCGTTCCTGTTACCAGTGCGGCAGTATTGTCTTTATTTTTTATTTCTAAATAAGCAGGTTCTTCCCCGTTCATCTGTGCGATAATCGTGTAATCCCCTGCCTGTACCGTAATCATGTCTGTTCCTGTAGCGACAGGTTCTGTTTCCGGGACGAAAGTTGTATCTTTTCCCGGATGTATTTCTATCACGGTAAGGAAACGCATTTTAGCGTATTTCCCGGTTGTCGTGAAAGCCCCGTGATAGTGTTCGGGAATTGGATCGGGGAGTTTGTCTTCATCATCTGAAGGGCGTAAAAGCCACATATCTTCCGGTTTCAGGTCTTTTTCCGGATCTATGCCATCCTCTTCATTCGGCATATATTTGTGGCGCAGTGTCGTTGTAATGGGTTCTTTACAGAACATTTTTGCCGAAGCGGCAGCATAATCGTTTGTCCCCATTAACCAACCTTCACCCAATTGGGTCATCCACCGTCTGGAATGGAGTCTGAATTCCCAAGTGATGGGGTTTTTAGCCTCCAGTTCGTCATAGATGAGCACATGGTTGGGACGTAACATAACCAGATGTCTTCTGAATTTGGTGACACCCGGATTCCCGAATCCGTATTTGTAATCGAATAATATCGGACTGACATCCTTCCCTTCTTGATATCTGTTTTTCCCATTATAAGCCTTGCTGGCATCTCCTACTGCATAGCTGATCTTGTCTCCGTGAGCAAATCTGGGTATCCATCCGTATGCAGTTCGGTGAAAGCCCTGTACTTGTCCGTCGGCCATGATGGTGTTATGAGCTCTCGAGCATTTATAACTCAATAGATTATGCCATCCTCCACCGTTGTAGAATCCTGTTTTCCAGAACAAGTCCTGCCCACCGTAAGCCAGGTTGAAAGCATTTTGACAGGGGTGCGTATGCATCAGTGATCCGTAAGGCGACGAATGCAGTGTTACTTGAAGATTATTTTCTACATTTCCCAAATCCGTATGCATTCCCACTTCACCGATATCCCTGAAAAGAGCGGCCAATTCTTTAGGAGCTTCTAAGCCGGTCGTATCGGGAAGAGGCATATAATTCCATAAAGAAAGTAAAGTGTAGGCTTTGTCCCCTTTCCCGAGGTCTGAGGTAAATTTGTTAGCTGCTTGTCGGGGTATGGTCTTGAATCTCCATAAGTTCCAATAATTGTCCGGTACAAGATGAGCCATTGTCTCTATACTGTATGGCATGGTAGCCCCACTACCGTCACCGTCGCAATAACCGCTGCCTGCTCCGCCGAAAGGATTGATGTAAGTCAGGTATTTTCCCATATTTTGAAACCATCGGGATGCTGCGAAGTTGTTATATCCCATTGTTTTGTATAACATCCAGGGAATAGCACCGAGATAGTTGTCGTGTACCCCCATATATCCGTCACCCTCCAAACTTCCACCGTCATTCCGTCCCAAAGAAGGCGCTCTGAAGAGCCAGAGTTCATAGGCATATTTCAATTCTTCTCGAGCTTCTTCGTGATAACGGGCGAACATCATGGGACGTTTGAATTTGTTTTGAATTTCTTGCCAGAGATGCTGGTCGTATATCGAATGTTCTGCACTCTCGAAATCTTCCGGAGGAGTCCATGTGCCGGGATACTCCTGTTTTACGATAGTATCTATTTCCGCTTGAGTAAGACCTTCCGGACATATATCGATAAACTGGTTCATAGAGTAGCCGTTTTCCCGGTCTACAATATAAAAGGTCGTGTCCAGGTGGTTGATTCGGAAAGAAGCATTCCGGATAAACTCATCGGCATCTCTGCTTTTTTGGATAGCGCGGTCACGGTATTTAATCTCTCCTGTAAGTAAATATCCGGCTATCAAGTCAGAAATATAACGGCCCAATTGCCCGGTCAAAGTCCTTATTTTTTGTGTATAAAACAAGGGTTTTGCCGTAATATTTCCTTGAGCATCTACATATCCGGCATCGATGGCCGTTTGATCGTTGACCGTGAAAGACATGGGGTTGTCCGACTGATACTTCTTTTCATACCAGGGAACGGCAAAGTCGACCATTTCGGGCCATGTCTCGGTAGGCAATAATTTTCCGTACTCTTCCCATAATAAAGTATAGGTAGGAGCAGGACGACTGATGATAGTATTTACGAATTCTTCCGGTGTAGGAGGAATCGGTACCATAAATTCCTTTCCGGTAATCTCAAAACAGTAAACCTCGTCATTCCATACCGGTTTATCGGGAGTATCGGGATCGGCTACTCCGTATTTCCAGTACCATTTCCCTTTTTCCAAGTGGCGGTAAGGATTGTAGAACGACCACCGTTTAGGTCCGCTCCGATATACATTGCTTTTAAAAGACGGGTCTTGTGAGAGTTCGAAATAAAAGCGTCGTTTATATTTCAACCGGGCTACCTTGGCTTTTCTCACAGAGTTTATATCGCTTTCTTCATACATGGGCACAAGGACATGCAACCACGGGCAATTTTCATCGACAATACCTTGAGGTTGAGGTCCCCACACATCACTTATTCCATCCGGGACGAGGGTAGAGTCTGTCAAGAATTTTTCAGCTTGACTCATATCCGGTAATGTATGGGTAAATCTTTTAATCTTGGCCTGGAAGTTTTCTCTCTTTAGTATTTGGGCCCTGGTAGAGAGTAGAAATACAAACAATAAAAACAAATAGAGCAATTTTTTCATGATATATGAGTTTTTAAGTTTGCGAATATTAAAATCATTATCTATTATATTTTTATAAAAGATACTCTGTTTCAGTTGTTTTCATTCTCCTTTGGCCAGCGGTTCAGCCAGTTGACAATATCTTTTTCTCTCGATTTCGGGGTGACGGTCAGCTTTTCGATTTTCCCGTTTCGATATGTACATTCTATAACTGTCTGTCCGGGTGCATGAAGTTTGAAATCTACATCCCAATCGTTGGGCCAGCTGGGGAAAAGGTGCAGTTTCCCGTTTACGCCCGGTTCTGCTGCCAGCAACATTTCTTGTAATCCGACCATTCCGCTACCGCCCCAGTTGTGGTCAGGTATCCAGTCATGTCCGGGACCGAAAAACGCAGGAAAACGAGACTGCGGGTCTTGTATATTTCCCAATTTATAAACAACTCGTTCCCGAGATTCTTCCGGAAGAGCCAATGCTGCGGTATTGACGACATTCGCCATCCAGGAATAGTCCAATTTTTTGCAAAGCCCTGCTCTGTTTTTCGGTATCGTATTCCAGGTATTCCTTGCCAGTTGCAATGTTCCAGGACTGGTGATTCCGACCAGTCTGTAAGGCCAGAAAGCAAACATCTCTATCGGCTCGTTACGGTTATGCATATCCTCATAAGATTTAGCTTCCAGTATTGATTTTTTCCCCTCTCGTATGCCGGTAGGTATTTCGGGAATACGGTTTTGTATCTCTTCTATTCGACTACGCAATTGATTGTCGATATTGTCTAAAGCCAGCAGGCCGTTACATACTTGTTTCAGTCCGCATACGACCTCTACGGGATTTGTTGCTCCGCTAACCAGTTCAAGGCCGTTACAAGGATACAATATCAGTTTTCCGTCTTTCCCGAGTTCATTTCCGGTGATTTCCTTGCATTTTTTGCGATAAAAAGTATCGTAAAATATGACAGTTCCGGCAATCCAAGGTATATCTCGGGAAATATCGACACCAAGATAGTCGTGTGCTTGCAAAGCCATCCAGGCATTTTCTATGCCCATAGAGAAGTGATAAGTCAAATGCGTTGAACCGCACAGACCTGTAGAAGAACTTTCGATATTACTGAATTTTAGTATATCTAAAGATTCCGGATATACCACACCTTCAGCTCCGTTCGCTTTTGCCCGGGATGCGGCGGCAGGAGATCCCTCTCGGTAAAAAGTTCGGCTGGGTTCATACAGGTCTGTATCACCGGCAGCCAGAGTTGGCCAACCCATCCACCGTTGGTTTTGAGACATAAAACGTGTAGCCCACCAGCGTCTGAAGTCGGGATGTTCTTCTCCTCGAGGTTTGAATGTATAGGTCATGCCGTTGATTCGACCGTTTTTAATCGCTACAGTATATATTCCTCCATTAAATAAAAGAGGCAATTCCCCTTCTCTATTACATGCCAACATATATCTGAATAGCTGATAATTGCGCCCGACATTTCTCCCCGGGTCATCATTGGCTGCATCGGGGTTTATTATGATATGAGAACGGTCCCAGAAATTTTTCCATTCAGAGAGTTCTTTCTTTTTGGCTTCTTTGCGTTTACTTTCGTCAAGAAAAGCAAGAGCCTGCTTTTTCCATAATTCGGGAATCGCTTTTTGAGCAGCGCCGAGTCTTACCGATAAAATATGGCGGCTTTTATTTTGGGTGTTTCCTGTATAAGTGCGTCCTTCCCAACTTTTTTGTCCTACTTTGTCGAGTACGAACGATAATTCAGGAGTCGCATCTCCACTAAGGGTTTTCAGCCATTCCTGCCAAGAAATTTCTCTTAAAGCAGGAGAAGTGAATCCCCCGTCGGTTGTAATTGCAGCACCGAATGTGCGTTCAGATAATATATCCCGTACAGCATCTTTTACTATGCCTTGCTTTTCAGCAGTTTGAATAATCGAAGCCCGCATATCCGGAGTACTTTCTACGATAAGCCATCCGTTATCGTCTGTTGAGAATTGAGTTTCTCCTCTCCATAAGAAAGCCGACACCTTTAGTGTATGAGATTCTTTGTTTTGTGTTTCTATGAGCAAGGTCTCGTCAGCAAACCAGAACGAAGCAGAAAAATCTCCTTGTTGTATGGTAAGGGTGCCGGTCTCTGGGTCGAGAGTTTGGGTAAAACCGGATTTCCCTAAATTTATTCCTTCCGGTTCTATATAAAGACATCCTATTTTTCGAAGCTGGGAATTGCTTCCCCATGCTCCGTTATGAGCAAGGTATAGCCGTATAACTCCATCTTGTACCCAAATATTAGCTCCGGCTCCTTTATGCCCGGAGAGGGGCATAGAGTCGAGCGCATCTTTGGAGGGAGAAGTCCATACTATTTTTTCTGTGATGCGAGCCTGAGTCTGGCAAACAGATAGCATATAAAATAATAGCAGAATCGTGATACTTTTCAAGTTTTTCATACAATTAGTTCATTAGATATTTATGCAGATTTAAAATATTGGCTTCGAGGTTACACAAATATAAATGAATGCTTTTCAAAAAGATGTCAAAATGGTTTTTCTTGTAAGAGGGATTACAGGTAAAATTGTTCTTTTTATTCAAAAATCGGGTAATTTGGTTGAATGATTATATGAAAATCCTAAAATAGCATAGTTGAAGCCGATGCTTCAAATCTCGGGAAAGAGAGATTATTATCGTTTTTAATCCTTCTCGGATCAATTTTGGAAAAACAGATATTTAAGAACCTGTCTGAATTTTGCTCGGGTCAGATTTGGGCGTTTTCCCAGGGAGCTTTTCTGTCTTTAAGAGAAGAATAACGGGTTATTTGACGAATGGAAACGCAAAATGGTCTGATAATATTTCCTCATTGAGAAATTTAGATAAGCTCTTAAATAGGCTTGCAAACTGTTTTTTTAGTATCGTTAAAATCGAAAATAAATGGGGATTATTTAAAGAGAATAGATAAATTTACTTACTTTTTCTACCAAAATACCAGTTCTGAATTTATTTTTATTAGTAAAATAGATATTTATATAATATTTATATTGTGCTATAAAAGTACTTTTGTTCAGTATCAAAAAATAATTTATGTTACCTTATAATTATTACCGATTATGAAAAGCAAGGTATTTACATTTTCTGTTTTTATTATTTTAACCTGTTTTCAGACATTATTTGCTCAAAATTTTATTGTTAAAGGTGTTGTGACCGATACAAGTGATGAGCCTCTCGCCGGAGCTAATGTAAGGGAGAAAGGAAATAAGAAAAATACAGCAGTAACGAATGCTTACGGGGAGTATACCATTCAGGTTTCTGATCCTCAAAAAAGCATATTGGTTTTTTCTTTTTTAGGTATGCTTCCGAAAGAAATAGCGGTGAAAGGCCAAAAAGAATTGGACGTGAATTTATCTGAGGACGCTGTCATGTTAAATGAAGTCGTTTCCATAGGATACGGCAATATGCAAAAAAAGGATTTGATAGGGGCTGTTTATTCTATAACGGCAAAAGAGCTGGAGAATATGTCGGTCGCTACATTATCCGAGGCGTTAAAAGGACGAGTTCCGGGATTGGTCATAACGTCTTCGGACGGAGCTCTCGAATCGAGTGCCCAAATCAGAATAAGAGGGGGAGTTTCTATCACTCAAGACAATACGCCCCTTTTTATTGTGGACGGGTTACGTATGGATGATGCATTGGATAAGATACGCCCGGGCGATGTAGAGCGTATCGATGTATTGCGTGACGCGGCTTCGACTGCCATATATGGAGCAGAAGGGGCGAATGGAGTTATTTTGATAACGACCAAGAGAGGTATTAAGGGGCGCAATACGGTTACTTATGATTCTTATTATACATTTAAGACATTAGGAGAGGGTGTCCCTCTATTGAATGCCCGTGATTTTGTGCAGTATTCTTATGAGCAGACGGGAGGGTCTGTTAAAGAATGGGAAGATCTTTATGGAAAATATGCCGATTTTGAAGAAAATTGGGGCAATCGGGAGGGAATCGATTGGCAAGATGTGTTGTATGGAGGTGTCGGTTTCAGTCAAATGCATAAAGTAGGACTGAGTGGCGGTACGGATAAGACTCGTTACAACATGTCTTATACATTCAATAAAAATGCTAATGTGATACCCGATAGCTGGGAAAAGGAGCATAATTTGCGTGTTTCTTTGGACCACAAAATAAAAAATTTTTCATTTAGAACTAATATTAATTATTTACACGGGAAATCGAAAGGTTCAGGGGCTTATCAGGAGAATGGAGGACAGATAAAAGATTTGTTGAAATATGCGCCTACAGTCGGATTATATGGTGATGACCAGACTATGCTTACCCAAAACGGATATTATGAAGATGTTGAGAATGATAACTCTTTGGTACTGAATCCTTATATGGATTTGATGACACGAATACGGGAAGGTGAAGAGGATAACATTTCCATCGGTGGTAGCGTAAATTGGAATATCTGGAAGGGTTTGACTTATAATCTTACCGCCGGTTATGAACGAAGGTTTGAAGAGGGTCGGAATTTTAATACGGCAGAGTCTGTATCGGCACAATTAGGTACCGGTCCTTCAGGTAGCTTGCGTCAGGATAAACGGAATTATTATAGGGGAAACCACACCTTGTCGTATGCTCATTCTTGGGGTAAGGATATTGATCTTAATGTGATGGTCGGTCAAGAATTGTATAAATATGTACGGGAACGGGTAGAATTTGGTGCAGGAGGTTTCCCTGATATCAATTTGGGGTTGGATAATTGGGAGATGGCGACAATTGCTGAAATTCCGGAAAGTACAAAAGAAGGATATCAGTCTATGGGATTTTTCGGAAGGGCAGGTTTCTCTTTTAAGAAAAGATATTTGCTCTCGGCTACTTTGCGGGCCGATGGAAAATCTCTGTTCGGAGGTAATAATAAATGGGGATATTTCCCCTCGGCTCAGGCAGCCTGGCGTATCAGTGACGAGGCGTTTATGCAAAAACAAAAAGTTTTCAGTAATCTGAAATTGCGTTTCAGTTATGGTGTGGCGGGAAATGCCCGGCTTAACGATGACTATTCCTATATGTTTGCACCCGATTTTTATCCTGTAGACGGTGAGCGAATGTCGGCATTGTATCCGACTAATTTGAATAATCCCGATCTGAAGTGGGAAAAGAATATCTCTTATAATTTCGGTGTCGATATGGGATTTTTGAAAAACAGAATATCACTTATATTGGATGCTTATATAACCGATACGAGAGATTTGTTACTGGATGCAAATATACCTTATCTTAATGGATTCGATAAAACTTTGAAAAATGCAGGACGTACCCGTAATAAAGGTTTTGAACTTGCTATTAATACATTGAATATTTCCCGAAGAAATTTCGATTGGTCGACAAGTCTGAATATGACGTTGAATCGTCGCGAGATTTTGGCATTGGCAGGTACCGATCGGTGGGAGTATTATTCTAACTCCGGAGCTCAAGGAGGTGCGGATTATATGATAGATATCGGTGGAAATACCGGAAAGATGTGGGGATATGTAAATGACGGGATATACTTGCCGGATGATTTTGATTTTATCGATGGAAAATGGGTATTGAAAGAGGGCATTATTTCTAATACTTTGGTGACTCCTGAGCCCGGATCACGCAAATATAAAGATTTGGATGGTAATAATGAAATTGATGAGAACGACAAGACATATATCGGAGATGCCAATCCTTTGTTGACGGGAGGTATATTGAATACGTTCCGGTTTAAGAATTTCGATTTTTCTTTCTTTTGCGAGTTTAAGATCGGTGGTGATATCTATAACGCAAATCTGTTTACCTATTTACGGGCCGGGAAAAGAGGAAATACCGTACAGTGGGTATTCGACAAACGTTATCGTACAGTCGACGAACAAGGTAATTTTCTGCTCTTGACCGGAGATAAAGAAGGATTGAAACGCTTGAACGAAGGAAGAGAAATATTACCATCGAGCGGATTCGTTCCTTTGGATGATACATTTATCGAAGATGGTTCATATTTACGTTTCTCGAATGTGACATTGGGCTATAGTGTCCCTCGTCATTTGCTGAACCGGATCGGAATACAACGTTTACGCTTCTATTTTACTGCCAATAATCTGTTTGTGATTACTGGATATTCGGGATTCGACCCGGAAGTGAATATGAACAGAAATAGCGGTATGACACCTGCCGTTGACAGGGGTAGTATGCCGCGCGGGCACAGTTGGATAGTTGGAATGAATTTAACCTTTTAAGTCTAATGTAGATAAAAAAAATTATTATGAAAAATAAGAATAGTTGGAACATTATTATTATGGCATTGTTCCTTTTGACTACGGCTTCTTTTATTTCTTGTAGCGACTTTTTAGACCCCGAGTCTTATGATTCTTTTCTCCCGGACGATCTTTTTAAAGATGTAGATAATTTGGGTGCGGTGACTTTGGGGGTATATTCAGAACTTGCGACGACTGATGGGTATGGACGGAATGTACCGAATATGGATGCGTTCAGCGATTTGGATATGATAAAGACAGGCTCTATGAACGTAAATTATGGAGATGTCGCTCAGTTGGCGAATTTTAATGTTTCTAAAGATAATTCTCAAATACAGGCTCTGTATAAGATATTGTATGAATCGATATATCGGGCAAATGAAATAATTGCCAATGCACATCAGGCCGAAATAGAGAGTTCGGATGACCAACGGCGTGTAGATATGTATATAGCCGAAGCTAAGGCGGCTCGGGCATTTTTTTATTTCGAGTTGGTAAAACGTTGGGGAGACATACCGATGCGGTTAGAGCCTAAAGATGCGAACAACTTGTTTGAGCCCAGAACAGATCGTAAAGTGATTTATGATCAGATAATCGGAGATATGCAGGAGGCTATTCCCGATTTACCGTGGCATAATGACACCTGGGCTGAACCCGGTCACATGACCAAAGGTGCGGCGATGGGGCTGTTGACTCGGATCTGTCTATTTGCCGGGGGCTATTCGTTACGTATGGATGGTACAATGCAGCGGGAAGCAAATTGGAAAGATTATTATGAGTTGGCTGATGAAGTGTCGAATGAACTGGTTAATTCGGGAAGACATTCGTTGAATACGAGTTATGAAAATATTTTTTATACGATTTGCCAGAATAAGACAGAACCTTTGGAATGTCTCTTTGAGATACAGATGGCCTATTTGTCAAATGATTCTAAGCACGCCAGTTGCATAGGAGGTGGTGCGGTTAAAGTGCACACTTCTCGTTATGCATGGTGTAAATATGATGAGGAGGATACCCGGTTGTATGTGAATGTCGGTATTACCGATCCGTCGCTGACAGCCAACTACAGTTGTAATACCAACGGGAAATGGCGGCAAGAATGGCAGACCGAGAGGATGAATTGGAATCAGACGGACATAAATTATGTGATACTTCGTTATGCCGAAGTGCTATTGATGCGTGCGGAAATTTTGAATGTTCTAAATGCCGGTCCGAATGATGAGGCTGTTGAGTTGGTTAACAAAGTGCGTCGTCGGGGATATGGTTTGGAAATAAATGAAAAAAGTGAATTGGCGGATGTTCCGGAAGAAGCTAAAGTCGATGAACTTGCTTTCGCCGCTTTTTTGAGGGATGAGTATGCCCGTGAACTTTTAGGTGAAGGAGGACGGCGTTTCCATTTGATTCGGTGGAATTTGTTGAAGGCGACCATCGATGATATGACACGTATTTTTAATGATCCCGAACTTAAAGGATTGTATTTCGATAATACATTTAAGAATTTCTGGCCGGCGACTATGTTCGTCTCGGGAAAACATGAACTATACCCTATCCCTACATGGGAGATGACGGAAAACCATGGATTCAACGGTATAAATAATCCGGGATATTAAAGATATTGTAAACTCGAAATAATTAAATATTTATTGAACTAAAATAAGAAATGCGATGAAAAAGAATGAAATAGGAAAGACGGGAATGAAAGTGTCTAATCTCAGTTTCGGGGCTTCTTCTTTGGGCGGAGTTTTTCATGATATACGTGAAGCGGAAGGAATAAAGGCTGTTTTTACGGCAGTGGAAAACGGAATGAATTTTATAGATGTGTCTCCTTATTATGGTCATTATAAGGCGGAAATCGTTCTAGGAAAAGCTCTGAAAGAGATACCGAGAAGCAGTTATTATTTATCTACGAAAGTAGGTCGTTACGGGAAAGACGGTGTCAATACCTGGGATTATTCCGGTAAACGTGCCCAAGAGAGTGTTTATGAAAGTATGGAACGTCTTCACATCGATTATATCGATTTGATCAATGTCCATGATATCGAGTTCTCTGATATGAATCAGGTGGTGAATGAGACATTGCCGGCACTGGTAGAACTGAGAGAAAAAGGAGTCGTTGGACATGTCGGAATTACAGATTTGCAGTTAGAAAATTTACAATGGGTGATAGATCGGGTTCCGGAAGGGACAGTCGAAAGTGTCCTTAATTTTTGCCATTATTGCTTAAACGATGATAAATTGGTTGACTATCTGGATTATTTCGAATCCAAAAATATCGGAATAATCAATGCTTCTCCGCTTTCTATGGGGCTACTTTCCAAAAGAGGTGTGCCGGCTTGGCATCCGGCGCCGAAGCCATTGGTAAAAGCCTGTCAGAAGGCGGTTGCACACTGTGAGAGCAAAGGGTATCCTATTGAAAAGCTGGCCATTCAGTTCTCTGTAAGCAATCCGCGTATAGCGACGACTCTTTTCAGTTCTGCCAATCCCGACAACGTGCTCAAGAATATCGCATATTGCAAAGAACCCATCGATTGGAATTTAGTGAGAGAAGTGCAGGATATTATCGGAGACCAGCAACGTGTGAGTTGGGCTAATTCGTAAAGACTTCGGATATGAATTCATTGAAAATTATAGATGCACATTCGCATTTATGGTTGATACAAAATACAATAGTGGATGGAATGGCCGTAAAAACTTTAGAAAACGGCCGTTCCGAATTTATGGGAGAAGTGCGTCAAATGTTGCCTCCGTTTATGGTCGACGGACGAAACTCGGCAGAAGTTTTCCTTTCCAATATGGATTATGCCCAAGTATCGGCGGCCGTAGTCACTCAGGAATTTATCGATGGCATACAGAATGATTATCTGATGGAGGTCTCCCGGCTTTATCCCGACCGTTTTTTTGTATGTGGCATGTGCGAGTTTCGTCGTCCGGGATTTTATGAACAGGCAGAGAAACTTGTTGATAGAGGTTTTAAAGCGATTAAAATACCGGCACAACGCTTATTCCTGAAGGAGGGACGGGTATATCTGAATACGGATGAGATGATGCGCATGTTCCGGTTAATGGAAAAAAACAAGATTATTCTTTCTATCGATTTGGCAGAGGGGGCGTTGCAGACCGGAGAACTTCGAGAAATAATCTCTGAGTGTCCGAATTTGAAAATCGCAATAGGACATTTCGGAATGGTAAATAATAAAGATTGGAAAGAACAGATAAAATTGGCATTATATCCCAATGTCATGATAGAATCTGGAGGAATTACCTGGTTGTTTAATGAAGAGTTCTATCCGTTTACCGGTGCGGTTAAGGCTATTCGGGAGGCGGCAGATATGGTCGGAATGGAGAAATTGATGTGGGGTTCTGACTATCCCCGTACCATTACGGCAATTACATATAAGATGTCTTATGATTTTGTCCTTAAATCGCCGTTGTTGACGGATGAAGAAAAAGAAATGTTTCTTGGTTTGAATGCCAAAAAGTTTTACGGGTTTGAAAATTTGAAAGAATTGCCCTATATCAAGAATATGTCAGAATAAATATAAATTGAAATTATGAAAGCTATACAGATTGTTGCTTCGGGTGATGTTCGTGTCATCGAGACAGACGCACCTGTTTTGCAAGATGATGAAATTCTTATAAAAATCAAATATGTAGGTTTCTGCGGTTCAGATCTGAATACTTTTTTAGGACGCAATCCTATGGTAAAATTACCGGTTATTCCGGGACATGAAGTCGGTGGAGTAATAGAAAAAGTCGGAAAAAATGTTCCGAAAGATTTTGTTCCGGGAATGAATGTCACGGTGAACCCGTATACTAATTGCGGGAAGTGTGCCTCTTGTCGTAATGGTCGGGTGAATGCCTGTGAACACAACGAGACATTTGGGGTACAGCGTGACGGTACAATGAGAGAATATGTGGCTGTACCTTGGCAGAAAGTTATCGATGCCGGAGAAATTTCACCTCGGGATTGTGCTTTGATAGAGCCGATGAGTGTAGGTTTTCATGCTGTTTCCAATGCCGAAGTAACCGATAGCGATATCGTAATGGTGATCGGGTGCGGGATGATCGGATTAGGTGCAGTGATAAGAGCCGCTTTGCGGGGAGCAACCGTTATTGCCGTAGATCTCGATGATGAAAAATTGGAATTGGCAAAAAAATTGGGTGCGGCTTATGGCATAAATTCGAAAACGGACGATGTGCATAAACAGGTGACCCGGATAACGGAAGGCTTAGGCGCCGATGTAGTAATCGAGGCTGTAGGTAGTCCGGCAACTTATGTCATGGCCGTAGATGAAGTAGGATTTACGGGACGTGTCGTTTGCATCGGTTATGCCAAATCGGAGGTTTCTTTCCAAACAAAATATTTTGTCCAAAAAGAATTATCTATCAGAGGATCTCGAAATGCGATGCCAAAAGATTTTCGTGCTGTAATAAGATATCTGAAAAAAGGCAGTTGCCCTTGTGATGAACTGATAACGAAGATTGTTGAACCCGAATTTGCATTGTCCGCTTTGCAGGAATGGGCAGAAGCTCCGGGAAAAGTATTCCGTATTTTGGTGAAATTTTGAAAATCGAAAAAAAGAAAGAGGTATATGAATAAAATAAAGTGGATATTGTTTTTCTTCCTGTTTATTTGTTTTTCGGTAGGAGCGGCAACAAAAAAATCGCCTGTTCCTGCCGACAAACAATTGGAGTCTGTAAAACAGTTGATAAAGAGAGTGACTCCCGGTATAAGCGAAAAATTCAAGTTGGAGTTGATTCCTTCGGCCGACGGGAAAGATGTTTTTGAATTGTATTCTGAAAACGGTTCGATCAAGCTGGCAGGAAACAATGGAGTAAGCCTGGCCAGTGCATATAATTATTATTTGCGGGAGTATTGTCATTGTTTATACTCCTTGTGGGGCGATCAGATGAATTTACCCCCTGTTTTGCCCGAAGTCCCGACAAAAGTGCGGAAAATAAACGAACGGGAATTAAGGCATTTCTTTAATTATTGCACATTCAATTATAGCGGTTCTTGGTGGGACTGGGAAGATTGGGAAAAAATTATCGATTATCTGGCAATGAACGGTGTAAATATGCCTTTGAATATTGTCGGTGTGGAATCTGTATGGTATCATACGCTGTTGGAAATGGGATTGACCGATGTTGAAGCCCGGAATTTTTTTGCAGCTCCGGTTTATTTGAATTGGCAGTGGATGGGAAATATAGAAGGTGCTGGAGGTCCTCTGCCGAAATCATGGATCGATAAACGCGAAAAGTTGGGACGTCAGATAATGGAACGGGAACAATCCTTAGGCATGACTCCGATTGTTCATGGATTTTCAGGAATGGTTCCTCGCATATTTAAACAAAAATTTCCCGAGGCAGATATCGGGATAAAACCCGGTTGGGGACGAGAATCGTTTTTAGGCACGGCTATGCTTAATCCTTTAGACGATTTATTTCCCAAAGTTGCGAATATCTACTTCAAACAATTGTTAAAACGTATCGGTACGAACCACTACTATATTGTAGATCTCTTTCATGAAAGCAGACCCCCTGTAGAAGGCGATGATTATTTGCGGGGTGTTGCAAAAGGAGTCGTGAAGCTGTTGGAGTCGATTGACCCCGAGTATGTATGGGTGATGCAAGATTGGTCTTTTTGGCCTACTATCATAAAAAGTATTGACAAAGATAGGCTTATTATTATGTCTTTGAACAATAAGAAATGCGGTACATATAAAGATTGGGGATATCGCTTCACCGTAGGACAGTTGAATAATTTCGGAGGCCAGACCTTTATTCATGGACCTTTACATCGGGAGTCGGGGAATGAATATGCCAAGATGCGTGCGGTATCGGAAAATTGTGTCGGATTAGGTATGTGGATGGAAGATATTGAAAGTTCTGCGGCTAATTACCAGATGATGCTGGATATGAATTGGGAAGCCGGAGCGATAAATTTGGAAGAATGGTTTAAAGATTATTCTTATGCCCGTTATGGCGGAACTTCGGAATGGATAGACAAATCCAATGCCGAGATAATGAATTCTGCATATCGGAGAGGAGGACGAAATTTCTCTTCTATGATAGCTGCACGCCCTGCTGTACTGGTCATTAATTCCGGACCGAGCGGAACTTTGGGTATTCCGGGCGGATTGGATAAGTATGTCAATGCTTGGAAATATCTCCTGCAGGAAAAAGATCGTTTTGCCGATTCGGAAGGCTATCGGTACGATGTGGTCGATTACGCAAGGCAGACATTGTCTTTCTTGGCGCAATATTATCAAAGAGATATTGTTATCTATCTGTATCGTAAAGATATAGAAAATTTTAGAAAAGCTAAAAATCGTTTTCTTGAGTTATTCGACGATATGGACCGGCTGTTGAATACGAATCGGCATTTTATGTTCGGAAAATGGATCGCTGATGCACGCAGTTGGGCTACATCAGAGAAAGAAGCCGATTATTATGCCAAGTATGCAGCGATATTACCGACTCTTTGGGGACAAGATAACATGGAATGTCCTCGTCCCAATTGGTATGGTTATGCATGGAGAGAATGGGGTGGATTAGTCGGCAATTTTTATAAATACCGTTGGTCTTATTTTTGGGATGAAGTAGAAAAAGAGCTGTTGAAAGGTAATATATATCAAGATTGTGCAAGAGACAAATGGGGACGTCCCGAATTCAGAGGAAACGAAATTCTCTCTAAATTGGCGGATTGGGAATGGAAATTCGGAGAAAACTTACCGGAAATGCCGTCCCAACCTGTCGGTGATGCAGTAAAAGTGTCGGCCGAGTTATTTGAAAAATACAAATCGCATTTAGAATCTCTTCCGGCACAAGGTCCGCAATTTGATAAGCTTTTTAAGGCGGCTACTATTCCCGTTGAGGAGAATATAAGAAAAGTCCTAAGTGGAGAACCCTATATAAAGTAATCGAGGAGAGTATGAAAAATATAAAAAAGAAAAAAATCATTCGTCTGTTCTTAATAACAGCTTTGGCAGGATATGTCTGTGCTTATTATACTTATGATGTTCATGGAGAACAGAATCCTCGAAAGAGTGAGAATGTCTTGCCGGGAGAGATAAAATTGACGGCTGATGCCATACATCCGTTTTGGCGTACGGACGCTTTTCCTAAAAACAATATGGAAGTAGATGCCAATCCGGTATCATTTTATTGGCCTTCGCAACGGAGAGAGTTTACGCAGCCGTTGAAACGGTATGATTTTCAATTAAGCGGTAAGGAGGATTTTTCAATTATAGAAGAACAATCAGAAGGACAAAATCCCTCGTTCTATGTAACGGTAAAACCTCTGGCCCAGGGGAAATGGTTTTGGCGTTATCGGGAAGAAGGGAAAAGCTGGCAAGGACCTTTTTCTTTTGTCGTGACTGAAAATACCCGATTAGACGAACGCCCTTCGGCAAAAGTTTTTGTCGAAGCGGTAGGAGGGGATCGTCCTCGAATGCTGATGCGGAAATCCCGGATTCCGGTAGTAAAAGAGATGTTCCGGAAAGACGGAACGACCGAGTCGATTGTTAAAGAAGCCGAGAAATATTTCGGTGTAGAACTTCCCGACAAAGAATGGGGCGGTAAATTTTATAAAAACGGACAAAGGGTATTTCATAACAATAAATTTCCGGAAGATCACATAAAGTCGAAAATAACGTCCGGAACATGGCATAACGCCATTCAAGCCCTATGTCGTGCCTATTTGCTTACCGGTGACGAAAAGTATGCAAAAGAGGCTTTGCGTTGGGGATTGAAGGTTTGTTCTTTCGATATTATGCCTAATGTTCTCACTTATGATAACAATCCCTATCCCGATGGTTTCTGCTTTGCATTTTATATGAATTCGGTTGCGAATATATATGATTGTCTGTATGACTATATGACACCGGAGCAGCGGGAAACCGTCCGGAAAAATCTGGCTGAAAGATTGCGTTACTATTATGAATACTATTGCAATCGTCTTGAAAACCGTTGCATCGATAACCATTCATGGCAAATCAGTATTGCTGCTTTTACTCGGGGAGCTATTACGGCCAAGGGTGATATTCCCGAGGCAGATAAGTATTTGGCGTATGTTTACAATATCTGGACAGCGATAGATCCGGAACAGAGTCGTACCGACGGAGGTTGGTTCGGGGGCGGTTATGTAGCCGTGAATATCGATGTCTGGTTAGAAGTCCCTGCTTATTTCAGGATGTTTACCGGATATAACTATTATAACACTCCTTTTTATAAAAATCACCCTTATTATTTCTTGTATCGTCAAGCTCCCGGCTCAGTGGAGGATGGATTTTCAGGGGACGGTTATGGCGGTAACGGAAAAGGTTTGGGAGATAAGTTGAGAATGTGGATGGGTGTATTAGGTGTAGAACTGAATCATCCTGTCGCTAATTGGTTAGGCAGTTTTGAAGGTGGAAAGAAAGCCAATAAATTTGATAAAGTAGGGTGGGTTCGGTTGACCGAAGGCCGTCCTTTGAAAGTTGACGGTGTCGTAAAGTCTCCGGAAAACTTGCCGCAATCGAGAGATTTCCGGGATATAGGAGTCGTAAATATGCATACCGACTTGTTACATCCCGCGAATGACTTGCATGTGGCTTTACGATCATCTCCTTATGGAACATTCGGTCATAATTTAGCCAGCCACAATGCTTTTAATGTTGTGTATAAAGGCGAATATCTGTTTGTCCCTTATGGACACCGTCATGGCGGAGCGAAAAACAGCGCGGTATGTTATCGTAATTCCCGAGGACATAATACGGTGTTGATAGACGGCAAAGGACAACCTTTCAGTCCCGAAGCTTATGGTTGGATTCCACGATTCCTTAACGGAGAAAAGTTGAGTTATGCTTGTGGAGACGCATCCAACGCTTACGATGCCGCTCCTTTTGATCGAGAGACCGGGGCTTTCGTTGCGGCCGGATTGAAGATCGATGATTACATCTCCCGCGGAGTAATGAAGCGTTTCCGTCGTCATGTAGTCTTGTTGCGCCCCTCTTTAATATTGGTATATGATGAATTGGAAGCAAAACAACCGATACGATGGGATTGGATGTTGCATTGCCGATACAATATGTTGGCGGACGGCAGTGTACTTACTGTAGAAGGAGTAGATGCTCGGGTCGATGTGATGGGTAACACGCCGATGAAAGCCGAAGTAAAAGATAAACCGTTATTCATGCCTGTCAACGTTGATGGACGGGGTGGAAAGAAAGCCGGTTCATCTTATCCGATAAAAGGTACTCATGCAATAGTAAGTACGACGACAAAATGCGACAAGCAACGTATCCTCACTTTTATACAGGCTGGAAATATTGAAGATATAAAAAAAGAGAGCGAGGGTATATATATGTGCGGTGATTGGAAAATCGAAGCTGTGATGTCTCCGGATAAGATGGCTAATTTGAAAATTGTTAACCGCGACGGGTCGGTTTCTTTCTTGTTGAAAGACAATACATCGGGAGAAACTGTGTTGCGTGAAAAAATTTCCGGTAAAATGGTAGAAAAGAGAGTCGTTGATGAGTTGCCTTATCATGCAAGAGGGGTAGAATATATTTCGAATGTGAAAAAATGAACTTATGGCGGACAAACACAGAATCGGACACGGAGTAAGAATCCTATTGCTGCTTGGAATTCTGATTATAAGTATTCCGATACGTGCAAAGGAAATAGAAGTCTTGGAGAATAAATATTTAAAACGTGAAATATCCGTTAAGGGAGGTGTATTGAAAACGGTTGGTCTGGAAAACAGACTGGCCGGCAAACCTCTTCTTCCTTTATCGGATGAAGAGTTTAGATTGATATTGTCGGAAAATATCTCTTCGGACCTTCCCGATATCTGTTTGACTGCGAAAGATTTTAAAGTCCTTAGTTTCAGAGGTGATAAACATAAGATTTGTGCAGAACTTGAAAACCGGGAATGCGGAATCACCGCAAAAGTGTATTATACATTGAGCGATAATGATTTTTATGGCCATAAATATTTGGAAATCAGTTCTAAAAAACGATGGGATGTCAAACTTATCGATTTAGAAGCTATTGCTTTTCAAGATGTATATCAGCCTTATCGGGCAAAAGATATGATGTGGACTACCAATAAGTTTTTGCCGGCTTTGGGACAACCGCTTTATACAAGCAAAAGCGCGACTTTTTGGGGGGTGGAGTTTCCTGCTTCATGGAATAGGGTATCGGGCGATACCCTCTATTGCGGATATCAAAATGCCCTCGAGTTACGTCCCGGACAGACATATACCACCTATAAGGCCGTTTTCGGAGTCGGTGACGACGGTAGATATATCAAAGAAGCTTTTTTGGATTATATAGACCGAATACGGGCTATACCTTTTGGATTGCATATCCATTACAACAGTTGGTTCGATTTCGGAGGAAGCATAACTCAAAAAAAATTCCTGGAGTCGTTGAACACGCTTCACCGAGAGTTAGTTGAAAAGAGAGGTTGTAAACCGCTCGATGTCTATGTCATCGATGATGCCTGGCAAAATTCCCGACCAAATCGTTCTCCTCTTGCCGATTGGAGTCAGGGTATGTATAAAGTGAATGAGCTGGTATTCGACCCCGAATTAAAAACCGTACGGGAAGAAATAGAAAAAAAAGGTAGTAAAATGGGACTTTGGGCTAGTCCTGCTTGTTTGTTCGGAGCAACGGCAAATTTGGATGTCTTGCATGAGAAAGGTTTTGAGACGTTGGTTGGAGGTATGAACAAGCGTACCGGTAAATATGATAAAGCTATGTGTATGACCGGAGAAAAGTATCTCGGACTGTTGGAAGAAGCTCTGTTGCGTATGGCTCGTATGGGGGCTGAATACTTTAAACTGGATGGGATATTCGGGAACATGAAATATCGTTTCTTCCCGGTTCGGCCGGGAATGGGAACTCCGGTTATGGAACATTTGTTGGAGAAAAATATGGTGGCCAATGATCCTCGCCTGAATGATGCCAGATACGATGAGATGAAGCGGTTTTATATCACTCGGAGTACGGAAAGGTTGATTTCTATTTTTCAGAAAATGAGAAAGATAAATCCTCGTATTCGTATCATGTGTCATAATGGTGCTACAATAAGTCCGTGGTGGTTGATGACGACCGATGTGTTGAGCCTTGTTAATCAGCAAGACGGAGCGCAGGGGAAGGATCGGAATTCTCAATTATGTTATCGTGATGCGATTTATTATCAGACCGTAATGACCGATAATAATCAGATACCTATTAATTCTATTTTCAACCATGAGCCTTCTAAAGACGAAAATCGCTTTGGAGATACCGATCCTGAAGTTTTCCGGAACTACTTTTTCATGTCCATTTCCCGGGGTACAGCGATGGTAGAGCTTTATTTTAGAGTAAAAGCGTTGACACCGGAAGAGTTTGACATTGTGGCTGACGGTTTGAAGTGGCTGCATAAAATGTATCCGGCATTCAAACGTTCGCGGATGCATGGAAGCAATCCCTTGGGAAAACATACTTTCAATGAAAAAAATGTCGCGTTGAAAGGTATCGATATGAACCAAGATACACAAGTTTACGGTTATACCGGATGGACTAAAGATTCGGGTTATGTCTCTATTCATAATCCGAAGTCTACCAAAGAAAAATATTCATTTACATTAAATCGTGATTTCGGGCTTATACCCGGGGAGCATGTTATATATTCTTTATCTTCCCCGATGCCAGATAAAATAAAAAATCTAAAAAAACAGTGGAGGTACGGAGATACGATAGAAGTTGAAATAAATCCTAAGGATGTGCTAATACTTGATTTTGAATCTAATCTAAAAAAAATTGAACATGAAAAATAGACGGTTATTGCTATTATGCGTTTGGCTATGTATCGGCAGTATAAGCCTGGCAAATAATTTGCAGAGTAAAAAATCTGATTCTCAAAGAGAACGTATTTGCCTGAATACCGGATGGCGTTTCCAGAAAAATGATCCCGAAGGTGTTACGGAACGACTGGATTATGCTCGGCTCAAGCCTTATCTGTTGCCTTGGGCCAATGATTTCATTAAAACCGGGAAAAAATATGATCGTCCTGCTGGAAATCCGGGAAGTACGCACCCGTACGCAAAAACCGACTTTGATGATAGTAGTTGGCGAAAATTAAATCTGCCTCACGATTGGGCTATCGAAGGTCCGTTCAACATCGATTATGAAGGTTCTACCGGAAAGTTACCGTATTGGGGAATCGCTTGGTATCGAAGGAGTTTTGATCTGGAGGCCGATGATGCTGAGAAAAGAATCTACTTGGATATAGATGGAGCAATGTCCTATTCTTCGGTTTGGTGTAATGGAAATTACGTAGGCGGGTGGCCTTATGGTTATGCATCTTATCGTTTGGATCTTACTCCTTATGTCAAAGCAGGAAAGAAAAATGTTTTGGCGATACGCTTGGATAATCCCGACAAATCTTCTCGCTGGTATCCCGGTGCGGGTATATATCGGAATGTATGGTTGGTAAAAACATCTTCTGTTCATGTCGCTCAATGGGGAACTTTTGTGAAAAATAATAAGGTTTCCGATAAGGAGGCCGTGATGGATATGTCCGTATCGTTGATTAATCATGGTAAAGATAAAGTAAAGGCGGTTGTTGTCAATGATATTTACGAAGCAGACGAAACGGGAGCTCCGAAAGGAGGTATTGTCGCTTCGGTAAGTGAAAAAAATGTGGAATTGCGAGGGAAACTTCCGACGGAGCTTCAGTTCAAATTTTCGGTAAAATCGCCGAAACTGTGGGATATCGAATCCCCGAACCGTTATGTCGCAGTCACTCGTGTCAATGTGTCGGGTAAGGAAATAGATTCTTATCATACGATTTTTGGCATTCGTAATGCCGAATTTATCCCCAGCAAAGGATTTGTTCTGAATGGACGTGTCGTTCCCTTAAAAGGGATATGTATGCATCATGATTTGGGAGCGTTGGGTACGGCATTTAATGAAGTTGCTGCCGAACGGCAATTTCGTATTATGAAAGAAATAGGCGTGAATGCCATTCGCACATCTCATAACCCGCCAGCTCCTGAAATAGTAGAACTTTGCGACCGTCTCGGCTTGTTGATGCAAATAGAGTCGTTTGATACATGGCGTAGAGGTAAACGGACAAATGATTATTGCAAATTGTTCGATGAATGGCATGAAGCGGATATGCGCTCTATCGTGAGACATTATCGCAATCATCCGGCGGTGATTATGTGGAGTATTGGAAACGAAATGCCGGATCAAATGACTGCTGATGGAATAAAGATAGCATCCGATTTGACTTCTTTTTGTCACGATGAAGACCCTACGCGTCCTACGACTTTCGGTTCTAACCGTCCTAAAGCTTTTATGAAGGAAATCGTAAATGGCGTAGATATTTGGGGGATAAATTACCAGATAGGACAATACGGCAAGTTTAAAGAGGCAAATCCCGGTAAGATGTTTCATGGTAGCGAAACCGCTTCTGCAATCAGTTCGCGTGGTGAATATTTCTTCCCGGTAAACAGAAAAAGAGGAGAAAGCAGCCGGAATTTTCAACAATCGTCATATGATATGGTTGCTGTGCCATGGGGATGTCCTCCGGAAGCTCAGTTCCGTACGAATGAAAATAATCCGGAATCGCTCGGCGAATTTGTATGGACGGGATTCGATTACCTGGGAGAACCTACCCCTTATAATGAGGATCTTACGAATATTCTGAATTTCACTGATCCCAAAGAACAAGAAAAAGCCCGGAAAGAGTTGGAGACGTTAGGAAAGATAAAGACGCCTTCCCGTAGCTCCTATTTCGGTATCGTGGATTTGTGCGGATTTCCGAAAGACCGTTATTTTTGCTATAAAAGTTATTGGCGTCCGGAGATTCCTACACTGCATATATTGCCTCATTGGAATTGGCCGGAGAGGATAGGAAAAATTACGCCTGTGCATATATACACCTCCGGGGATGAAGTGGAACTCTTCTTGAATGGGAAATCTCTGGGAAAACGGAAAAAAGAAAATCGGTATGACCGTTTGATATGGGAAGATGTACTTTATCAACCCGGAGAATTGAAGGCTGTTGCTTACAAAGAAGGGAAAAAATGGGCGGAACAAATAATGAAAACGACAGGTGAAGCCGCTCGGATTAAAATGAGCCCTGAAAAGTCTGTTCTGAAAAATGACGGATATGACCTGATTTATGTTCGGGTAGATATTCAGGATAAAAATGGTCTGACAGTACCTCGTAGCAAGAACCTTTTAAAATTTTCGGTATCCGGACCTGTAGAGATTGTTGCTACCGATAATGGAGATGCGACTTCTCTCAAACCGTTCAACACCCCCGAAAAAGAGGCCTATAACGGACTTTGTCTGGTAATAGTTCGGGCATTGCCGGGAAAAACAGGCGATGCGGTCTTAAAGGTCGATTCTTCAGGTCTTCCGTCGGAGCAGGTGAATTTGAAGGTAATATCGGATACCGGTAATTGAACGGAGAGCTTTATTGTACATATTTATTCGATAATTCGACAAAATTACTATTTTATGGATGCAATTTAATAGGATAAAATAAGATAGTATTGGTCTCGGTTGTTCGAATCATACTATATTGGCAGTAAGTTCAAGATAAAAAAATACCATGTTATACATACTTAATTTGAGAAATTATGAAAATCTATGGATTAAACAGTTTAACGAAAGTTTTTACAGTATTATTATCGAGTTTTGTAATAATATCTTGCGAAGATAAAACTCCGGGAATTCCTCCTGCTGTGGGTGAAATTTCTCATACGATAGGGGGAATTGTATCCGATATTAGGGGTACAAATATTTTCAAAGACATAACTGTAGAATTGGAATCGGACGGAGGAATAGCTTTACAAACAAAGACCGATACGTTAGGAGCCTATACTTTTAGCGGTTTGAAAACTCCCGGTATGTATAAACTGAAATTTATAGGAGGAGAAGGTTATGAAGATGTTGAGGAATCTGTCTTGTTGGAAAATGAGGGCAATACGGTGCAATGTAAATATGTGGATGTTCAGTTGCCGGTAGTATATTCGGAGACGGTTAAACCGGAAGAAGAGACGTCGATAGAAATAAAATCAACCTATAAGTCGGTTTCTGATGTGTTTTTGTCTTTTCCGGCGGGTGCTGTAGATGCCGAATCCGGAATAAGAATTGTGCAATTGCCCTTTGTGAATGTACCGGTAGAAACCGATGGAAAAGTCGTTGAAGCACGGGAAGTACCTCCGTTTTTTATATTGAAAATATTGCCGTCGAGCGGTAGCTCTGAACTGAAACAACCGATGACATTGACGATCGGTACGATTATAAAAAATGAAACATATTTGAAATTTTTGAGTCTGTATAAATTGGAAAATGATCAGTGGAAAAAGCAAGATGCAGAAGTAATTTTCAATGCGGACGAAAATCGTTATGAAGTTTCTATGGCAACGTTCGGCACTTATATGCTCGCTCCCCAAGTAAATGTGTCGATAATGAAATCGACGAAGGCCGTTCCTACGGTAAATAACGGGATATTTTATAATGACAGCGATGACCCGATGAAAATAAGTAAAATAAGATATAAACGTTATGCGGGTTGGGAGTTTGTAGAAACTCCTTCAAATGCGGCCAGAAGTGCAGGGGTCAAAGATCGTAATAATGCCGGAACAGTACTTACTCAGTTAATTGTCAGCTCTTTAAGGAGAGGTGAGAGATATAGTACATGGCACGAATTTTATTTGACTGATTATACACTGCCTTATGGCACAAGATTGACGATGGCAGGTACACAGGAGTACGAAAATTTGGTTTATTCTTTTACCTTGAATGAAGGTGGTACGGATAAAGTCGTAAATATAGAGATGAATCGTTACGGAAATTGCAAGTTTGTAATGAGTACGTCGAATTAGGCTGTATTTGCAATAATAAAATCAAAAAAATGGTATTTGAGAATTTTAAGGATTTGGCACATATTGCCGAAACCGAGCTTTTTACGGCCTTAGTGGGAGATATCTTGGATAAAATGGGCTATTATCATCAATTTTTGCCTCAAGAATTGAAGCCCTTACGAGAGGATATGGTTATTTTCGGAAAGGCCATGCCGGTGGTGGAAGCCGACTTCTTCGATGAACACATGTTGAAATCGCATAACCCTCTTATCAATAAGCCTTTTGGTATTATGTTCGAGGCATTGGACAGTTTGCAGGAAGATGAAGTTTACATCTGTACCGGATCTTCGTTTCGTTATGCCCTTTGGGGTGGCTTGATGAGTACGCGGGCGATAAAGCTTAAGGCGGCAGGTGCTATAGTCAACGGATATTCCAGGGATACGAATGAGATATTGCGACTTAATTTTCCCGTGTTTAGTCGAGGCTCTTATGCCCAAGACCAAGGGCCTCGGGGTAAAGTCGTAGATTATCGTATCCCGATAGAAATCGGAGGGGTACGTATTAATCCGGGAGATATTGTTTACGGAGACAGAGACGGTATTGTTATCGTCCCAGAACCGATAATGGAACAAGTTTTTCTTAAAGCGATAGAAAAAGCCAGAGGTGAACAGTCGGTTAAAAAAGCTCTGGAAGCAGGGATGTCTACTGTTGAAGCTTTCGATAAATTCGGAATCATGTAAATTTATAGGATATGGATGTGTTCGATTTGACAGGGAAAAACGCTTTGATTACCGGTGGTGGCAGTGGCTTGGGATATGGAATAGCAAAGGTATTTATTGATGCTGGAGCAAAGGTGATTATTGTCGGACAGAACTTAGAAAAGCTGAAAAATGCACGACATTCTTTAGGGGAGTCTTGTGCCTATTTTCAGATGGATATTACTCGTCAGTCAGAAGTTCCGGAAATGATAGAGCAGATTGAAGCTAAGTATGGGGCAATCGATATATTGGTAAATAATGCAGGAAAGCATTTAAAAAAGCCTGTGGCAGAAACATCGGACGAAGATTATCTTGACATTCTGAAAGTACATTTGCTGGCGTCGTTTACCCTGACACGTGAAGTGGGGAAAAGAATGATGAAGCGTAATGGTGGATCTATTATTCTGATCAGTTCTATGAGTGCCATTATGAGTATGGACAGAGTGGTAGCTTATTCTACGGCGAAAACAGCATTATTAGGTTTAATGAGAGGAGTAATGGCTGAGTTTGCTCCGTATAATATACGTGTCAATGCGATTGCTCCTGGATGGATAGAGACACCGATGCTTCATGTAGCTATCGATTCGGACCTTCAACGGAAACAAAAGATCATTAACCGTATTCCGGTGCATGATTTCGGACAACCGGAGGATATCGGCTATGCAGCGTTGTATCTTTCCTCTCAAGCGGGCAAGTATGTAAATGGAGTTTTACTTCCTGTAGATGGAGGGGCTGCTTCGGGCTTTTAACAATGTGTGGCATGACAGATAAGAGAGTAATTGTTTTGCATTCGGACGATAATGTGGGAGTAGCACTGACAGACTTGCATCAAGGAGAAAAGTTGGTTGTGAAAGATATGATTATTGTCTTGCAATCGGATATACATTTTTGTCATAAATTTTCATTGACAAGTATTTCAGAAAACGAAAAAATATTGAAGTACGGATTACCCATAGGTGTTTGTACGAAAAATATAAGAGCAGGGGAATGGGTGCATATGCATAATTTGAAATCGAATTATAAACCTGTCGATATTGAAAAATGATGAAAGGGTATTTACGTAAGGACGGGAGAAAAGGTATTCGAAACCTTGTATTGGTCGTTTATCTGGTCGAATGTGCTCATCATGTAGCTGCAGAAATCGTTCGACAGGGAAATCTGAACCATGTGCATCTGATAGGATTTTCAGGATGTGCTCCAAATAAATATGCTGCGAATATGATGAAGATGCTTTGTACACATCCTAATGTGGGAGGCATTTTATTGGTGTCGTTAGGTTGTGAAAATCTGAGATCGGAAGAGTTGGAATCTCTGATTCGCGAAAGCGGCCGTCCGGTTCGTTCCATTATTATTCAAAAAGTCGGAGGAACAGCTCATGCCGTGAATCTGGGAAAGTGGTATTTAAACCAAGTTGTAACTGAGGCGGAAAAAAATGTTACAAAAACAGATTTATCATTTTCGGATTTGGTGATAGGTACGATTTGCGGAGGTTCTGATGCTACCAGTGGCATTACTGCTAATCCGGCCGTCGGACTCGTATTTGATGAGTTAAGAGATGAGGGAGCTACTTGTATTTTTGAAGAACCGGGTGAACTTATCGGATGCGAGTATCTGTTGGCCGATCGGGCCAGAGATGAATCGTTGGCTTTTAGGTTATTAGAGACGATTCGAAAAGCTGCCCGATATTATGAAAAGATGGGACACGACAGTTTTTCTGAAGGTAATGGAGCGGGAGGTCTGACGACAATAGAAGAGAAGTCTTTAGGTTCTTATTGCAAAAGTGGAAGTTCAAGGATAGACGGGATTATTTATCCGGGTGAATTGCCTCCCGTACCGGGTCTCTATTTGATGGATGTTGTTCCTGATGGAGAGGTAAAGTGGGGATTTCCTAATCTGAACGATAACGCTGAAATTATCGAAATGATTGCTTCTGGGGCTCATTTGATATTATTTACTACAGGCCGAGGATCGGTTGTCGGGTCGGCTATAAGCCCGGTAATTAAGATCTGTGCCAATCCTCAGACTTATGAGATGTTGTCTGATGATATGGATATCAATGCCGGAAAAATTATTTTGGGGCAGGCAGACATATTCGACATATCTTGGAAAATAATAGAAGCGATAAAAGATATCTGTACCGGAGTGCCTTCAAAGTCGGAGAAATTAGGACACAGAGAATTTGTATTGGGATATAAGAGTTTTGATGAAGCATTTCGTTGCGGTGAAGTCGGTAATATGCGCAAATAAATATAGATGCTTAAAAAAATGATTATGGGAAAAGATAAAAAGAATATAATATGTTTCGTTGATCTCTATTTTTTAGGTATTTATGATTTATTGAATCTATGTTAAATAAAAATTGTTTACAGCATGAGAAAACTTGTTTTTTTAGTTTTTCTGTTTTGTATCTGTTTATGTACATGGTCTCAAGAACCTATGCCAAAGGTGATTCCTGCCCTTCAACAATGGAAAGGTGGTAAAGGTAAACTGTCATTACCCAAGCAAGGAAATATCGTTCTGAATATTTCTGACGAAGACGAGTTGACAACTACCGCTCGCATTTTGGCCGATGATTTAAACAAGATGCTTGGTTGGAGCTATGCTGTACGAACCGGGAACCCTGAAAAGAACGAGATTTTTCTTTCGTTGACAGAGCCCGATGCAGAATTGGGCGAGGAAGGTTATGTGATGGACATCCGGCATTATGTAGCCATTTCGGCGTCTACCGTAAAAGGTGTATTTTGGGGGACTCGTAGTTTATTGCAGATTTTGAGTACGGAAAATGGGGTATTGCCCAGAGGTGTCGCTCGAGATTATCCTTCTTTTCCCAATCGAGGGTTTATGTTGGATGTGGGACGTAAATTTTTTACGTTGGAGTATCTGCAACAGTATATCAAGATTCTTTCTTTTTACAAGATGAATGAGTTTCAGATTCATTTGAATGATAATGGATTCCCTCAGTTTTTTAATAACGATTGGAATCGGACGTATGCAGCTTTCCGTTTAGAAAGCAACCGATTCCCGGGATTGACTGCTAAAGATGGTTCATATACCAAAAGAGAGTTTACTGCCCTGCAGCAAATGGGAATAGATTATGGCGTGAATGTGATTCCGGAGATTGATATTCCGGCTCATTCTTTGGCTTTTACACATTATAAGCCAGAAATAGCCAGCCGTAAATATGGTATGGATCATTTGGATTTGTATAAGAAAGAAACTTATCTGTTTCTTGACAGTTTGCTGGATGAGTATATTTCCGGAGAACATCCGGTTTTTATCGGTCCTGATGTGCATATAGGAACCGATGAGTACAATAAAAGAGAGGCGGAACAGTATCGGTATTTTACCGATCGTTACTTGAAATTCATTGCAAAATCCGGTAAAACTCCGCGTATGTGGGGCGGATTGAAACGGTTGAAAGGAAAAACACCGGTGCAGGCCGACGGGGTTATTATGAACGCCTGGTCATCAGGTTGGGTAGATCCGGAAGCCGCTTTGAAAGATGGATATAAGTTGATCAATACGTGTGATACTTATCTATATATTGTGCCCGGAGCTAGCTTTTATCGGGACTTTCTTGATGGCAAATGGATTTATGAAACTTGGTCGCCTTGGATGATAAATCGTAAACAAACACTGCCAGAGGGGACTCCTGGAGTGCTGGGGGGAATGTTTGCCGTGTGGAATGATTTATGCGGTAATGGCATCTCAGATCAGGATGTACATTTGCGATCTTTCCCGGCAGTACAAGTGTTATCAGAAAAATTATGGAGAGGAAAAAATCAGGATGTGCCTTACGAAAAATTCGAAGCACTATGCCGCATCATGCCCGAAGCTCCAGGTGTCAATTTGTTGGCTCGTATTCCGGGTAAAACAGAATTGACCGCACCTGATAAGGTCTATACCTTTAATGGTACCGATACATTAATGACCTCGCTTGCCGAAGTGGGATATCCTTATACGGTATCATTTAGTATTTGTCCGGATAAGGACTCTAATATCAGCGGTGTTTTGTTTAAAGGTCCTCATTCTGTAATATATACCAATTGGGAAAATACTAACCGGATTGCTTTCGGTCGCGATGGTTATACTTTCGTTTTTAACTCTTATCGGTTACCGACAGAAAAGTGGACAGACATTCGTATAGAAGGAGATTATAAGGGTACTTCTCTGTATGTGAACGGACAACTGCAAGAACGATTGGAAGGCCGTGTAATGAAGGCATTTCATAACGATCGTGTAGAATATATGAGATATCACGAAACGTTGATTTTTCCCCTACGGCAAATAGGTGATGGATCGAATGGTTTCAAAGGTAAATTAAGAAATGTAATTTGTGAACAGCAATAATGAAGCTTTGTTTTGCCGAATAGAAAAAGAAGCTGCCAAAACTCTGTTTTAAGATATGAGAACTTTTATTCTGAGTGTTTTTACAGGATATTATTTTTTGAAAAATTTTTCGAGAATGTTTTTCTGTTTCGATAGAGGAGAGCAGTAGTTTTTAGAGTTGATCTGATTTCATTGTAGATAGAACTTTTATATCGGTAAAATTTTGTTGATAAAAAGAGTATTTATGCGCTGTTATGTTAGGATTATCAGAGAAATATCAAATAAAAAATAACATTAAAAAAAGATGATTATGGAAAAGACAGAAGGATATCCCTCTAATTCGTATCCGTTTCCTACAAAACGGTATTGTCAGACTTTACAGTTGAAGAACGACCCAGAAATGATCGCCGAATATGTTCGACGTCATAGCGAATCCGAAGCTTGGCCGGAAATAAGGCAGGGAATTCGGGAAGTCGGTATACTTGAAATGGAAATTTACATAAAGGATAATTTGCTTTTTATGATTGTCGAGACACCTATGGATTTTGATTGGAAGTCTGCAATGAAACGTCTCAATACTCTTCCGCGTCAGGCCGAATGGGAAGCTTATATGGCCTTATTGCAAGGTGCCGATCCGAATGCCTCTTCAGACGAAAAATGGCAATTGATGGACCGGATGTTCTATTTATATAAATGATTTGCGAATAATTAACGATTCTTCACCATGAATATTTCACATAAAAATTATAAATTGCCTTTGGCATTGATTTTCAGCCTTTTCTTTTTATGGGCTATTAGTAGTAATTTATTGCCGACAATGATCCGGCAGTTGATGAAAACTTGCGAGTTGAACGCCTTTGAAGCCTCTTTCACAGAGTCGGCATATTGGCTGGCCTATTTTATATTTCCCATACCTATCGCCATGTTTATGAAGCGATACAGTTATAAAGCCGGTATTATATTCGGTTTGTTATTGGCGGCTGCCGGAGGATTGCTTTTTTTTCCTGCCGCTATCTTGAAAGAATATTGGGCTTACCTGTGTATCTTTTTTATAATTGCTACGGGTATGTGTTTTTTAGAGACTGCCGCTAATCCTTATGTGTCGGTATTGGGTGACAGTTCTACCTCTTCGAGAAGACTCAATTTGGCACAATCGTTCAATGGGTTGGGAGCATTTATTTCTGCAATGTTTTTGAGTAAGTTGGTATTGAGTGGAAACCATTATACCCGAGAGAGTTTACCGATCGATTATCCGGGAGGTTGGGAAGGTTATATTCAGTTTGAAACGGATGCCATGAAAACTCCGTATTTAATACTTTCTCTTATTCTTATTATAATAGCTGTTGTCTTTATTTTTTCGAAATTGCCTCGTATTCAGGAAGAAAGTTCGGAAGAGAGAAAACAGGACAAGCTGATTAATTTCAAAGTATTGAAACGTTCGCATGTGCGTTGGGGAGTAATAGCTCAGTTTTTTTATAATGGAGGCCAAACGGCAATCAATAGTCTGTTTTTAGTGTATTGTTGTACGTATGCCGGCATTTCAGAGGCGACCGCTACGACCTTTTTCGGATTATATATGCTCTGTTTCCTCCTCGGACGCTGGATAGGAACGTTTTTAATGGTCAAGTTCCGTCCTCAAGATATGCTTTTGGTATATGCATTGGCTTGTGTACTCTTGTGCGGTATCTTGGCGATATTCGGTGGTGAAGCAGGTATTTATGCGATGCTTGGTATTTCCTTTTTTATGTCCATTATCTATCCAACCCAATTTTCACTGGCAATTAAAGATTTAGGATCTGATACGAAAAGTGGCTCTGCATTTTTGGTAATGGCGATTGTCGGAAATGCCTGTATCCCCCAGTTGACAGCCTATTTGATGCATCACTACGGATATGTTTATCAAGTTGCGTACATCATACCTTTGTTGTGCTTCCTGTTCTGTGTTTATTATGGTTGGAAAGGATATCGTGTAGTAGATTAATTTAAAGTAGTAAGAAATGAAAAATATTGGGATTTTAAGTCTCATTTCTTTATTCTTATGGACAAATGTAAAGTCTCAGGAACAGACATGGAAAACCATTCCGTATTATTTAAAAGGATATGAGACCGAATATGCTGAATCACCTAAAAAAGCGGCCTTGGCTTGGTTCAAAGATGCACGTTTCGGTTTGTTTGTTCATTGGGGACCTGCTGCTCTTTATGAAAAAGGGGAGTGGGTAATGTATAATAAACGAATTCCTTTTGAAGGGTATGTACAGACGGCAAAAAAATTTAAAGGAGAAAAATTTAATGCCAAAGATTATATCGATTTAGCAGTTAAGGCTAAAATGAAATATATAACATTCGTTGCCAAACATCATGACGGATATGCTTTATGGGATTCGAAAGCTACAGATTATGATAGTATGGATTACCCGGCACATCGTGATTTTCTAAAAGAGTTGGCCGATGCTTGTCGAAAGGCCGGATTGGGATTGTTTATTTATTACTCTATTGGTATTGATTGGCATCATCCCTATTTCTTGCCGAATACGATGTACGATCCGGCGAGACCTCATTATGCCGAAATACCTGCTGCATATAAGTATGAAAAGGAGGAAGATTTTAAACATTATTTAAATTTTGCCAAGACGCAAACTATGGAGTTGTGTACTCAATACGGACCTATCGCCGGAATTTGGTTCGATACGGTTGGCGGGATATATCAACATCCGAATCTTTTTAATATACAGGAAATTTATGACATGATACATGCTATCCAACCGCATGCGTTGGTTACATTCAAAACCGGAGCGAATGGCAATGAGGATTTTATCACTGGAGAAAGGAATATGGGGTCTTTGGCTTCGCATTTTAAGAAAGCGAGACTGCCGCAAGTGGTACAAGATGCAGCCGATAAGTCTTGGGAAAGCAATAAAGAAAAACCTGCAGAACTGAATATTCCTATTCAAAAAATAGGATGGGGATACTATGTATCGGAACGTCAAAAACAGAAAAATACAAAAGCCGTTTTAAATTTGCTGAACCATTGTGCATTGATGAATGCTAATTTATTGTTAAATGTGGGGCCGCATCCTGACGGTACGATATTGGAGGAAAATGAGAAAACACTGAAAGAAGTAGGAAAATATCTGGAGAAAAACGGATTTCCGGAATTGAACACGAAAGATTATATGCGTTATAGAACAGGTGGTAATAATAAGAAAAATGATGGTATAAAGGAGAATGAGACGGCAAGATAGAGGTTGTCTCTTGAAAGATAGGGAATGAAAGAAGCCGACGACAATAAATGTAGATTATCTATTTATGAAAAAAAATATAGTTTTTATTTGTTTGTTATTTGTTGCAGGGTTAAGTGTAGCTCAGGAGAAAACCGGCCTTCGGTCTATATCCGGTATTTATCCCAGTTTGGCAGTCTATAATAATGAGGGTGAATGTGGTATAGGTGCTGTAGTCCCTTGGGCCGACCGCTTATGGGTGATTACGTATGGTCCTCATTTGCCGAATGGCTCAACTGACAAATTGTATGAGATAACTCCCGATTTACAGCAAATTGTGCGAGATGAGAGTGTAGGAGGTACACCTGCCAATCGTATGATCCATAAAGAAAGTAACCAGTTGTTTATTGGGCCGTATGCTGTTGCCGCAGACCGTACCGTGCGAGCCATATCTCCCAAAAAGAACGGCATGCCGGGACGTCATACGGCCAATGCCCAGCATTTGACAGATCCAGCTAATAAAATTTACTATGCTACGATGGAAGAGGGTTTTTATGAAGTTGATGTGAATACTTTAGCAGTGACTACTTTGTATTCCGATAACCAGAATGGGAAAGTTTCAGGAGGTGCGAATCTGAATGGGGCTCATGGCAAGGGCGCATATTCCGGTCAAGGAGTTTTATGTTTTGCGAATAATGGAGAAAAAAGATATGGAAGCTTTAATTCTACTTCGGGCGTTTTAGCCGAATGGAATGGCTCTGCATGGAAAGAAATACGTCGAAATCAGTTTACGGAGATTACGGGACCCGGAGGAATTTATGGCAATGCTCATCCGGAAACCGATCCTCTGTGGACAATAGGATGGGATTATAAATCTTTGTTATTGGGTGTTCGAGATGCAGAAAACGGGTGGACATTTTTCCGTTTGCCTAAAGCGAGCCATAGTTATGACGGAGCGCACGGTTGGAACACAGAGTGGCCTCGTATCCGGAATATCGGAACGGATGAGAATCCTGATTACTTGATGACGATGCACGGCATGTTTTGGCGTTTTCCCGGTACATTTACTGCAAAAAATTCTGCCGGAGTAAGGCCTCGCTCTGCTTATCTGAAAGTAATAGGAGATTTTGCTCGTTGGAATGACCGGCTTGTTTTCGGATGCGATGATACAGCTCAAAAAGAATTCTTGAATACTCGCAAGGCAAAAGGTTCGGCGGCAGGTCCTGGGCAGTCTAACTCTAATTTGTGGTTTACGTCATTGACAACCCCTGATGCATTAGGTATAGCGACAGTTTGCGGCTCTGTTTGGGAAGATGAGAAGGAAACAGTCAAGGCGAATATGCCTTCTGATCCGTTCCTGTTTGCCGGTTGGAAGTACAGAAATTGCTGGATAAAAAATAATAGTTCTGAGGCTGTCGTTTTTACTTTTGAGGTTGACGAAAAAGGAATTGGTGAGTGGAAAACGCTGAAACAGCAAGTTGTGGATGCCGGGAAATCTCTCTGTTTTTCTTTCTCGGAATCGGAACAAGGTGAATGGATTCGTGTGAAGACTGATAAGGATTGCGATGCAACGGTTAGCTTTACATATACCGAAGAAGAAACTCGGACAACGACTTCCGATGAAATTTTTACAGGACTGGCATTATCCGGAAATACCGGAAACACCACAGGGGGCTTGCTTCGCAGTTTGGGTGGTAATTGTCGGAAACTCGGCTTGTTGGCCAATACAATGGGTACTGATATATCGTCAGAAACCGGTTATTATGAGATGAACGACAACCTCGAATTGGTTGCGGTTGAAAATTCTGATACCGCCGCATTTATGCGTACCGGGCAGGCTATTCCCGTCCCGGCTTCTTGCGATATTACAATCGATGAAAGTTCGGTATTGATTATTGATGATAGTAAACGGAGATGGAGACTTCCTATAAGTAACGAGCAGCTTGCGAATGCTACTGTACAAGGTCGATTGAGGATGTGCCGTGAGATAGCGACAGAACGAGATTTGTTCAGTTGTATGGGGACATTTTACGAACTTCCCGCAGAAAATGCCGATGGATATGCAAAAATACGTCCGATAGCTTCACATAAATATTGTATAAATGACTATGCCTCGTATAGAGGGATGTTGGTAATGTCGGGAGTTACTCCGAAAGAAGGTGAAGATAATCCGCATATTGTAATATCGGATGATAAGAAAGCTGCGGTTTGGGTAGGAGCTATCGATGATTTGTGGAAATTAGGTAAACCGGTGGGAGTAGGCGGTCCGTTGAAAGACGACAATGTAAAAGCCGGAGTAGCATCTGATCCTTATTTGATAGGTTTTTATGATACAAAAAAAATGTCTTTATCTCATAAGAATAATACTGATGTAATTTTTACCGTTGAAGTAGACCCTACAGGAAACGGAAGTTGGATGGAATATAGAACGTTTAATGTAAAATCTGGCGAAACGGTAACTTATGAGTTTCCTGAAGGATTCCAGGCACGATGGATACGTTTTAAGACAAATGTGAATGCCGAAGGAGTAACTGCGTGGTTGGAGTACGGTTTGTCTGATGATCCATCTTTAGGAATAGAGAACGCTTCGGTGAATGGGAAAAATTTGTTTTCATATTGGATACAAAATAAAATCTTGTATATCAAATCCGGAGAAAGCGGTACTGCCCGATTGCTTTCGACGCAGGGACAAGTCTTGTCGCAACAAAATTTTGAAGCTGGTGTAGTTAATATGCCGGTTTCAAATTTTGCTTCCGGAGTATATTTACTTTCGGTTTCAGGAAAAGAAACGAATCGAACAGTAAAGATTGTTATCAGTTAACGTATATAATAGTGGAGTGTTTTAGAGTCTGTCTGAATTTTGCGGAGTAAAGTTTGAGAGAAATTAAGATGAATAAAAAATAGGAAAATATGTCAGTGAAATATATTAATTTAATGACAATGAAATGGAGTAAAATTGTTTTTTCTATAGGGTTAATATATTCAGTAGCTTTCCCTTCATTATTTGCGCAGAAAAGTGAAATCGATATTTCTGGGAATTGGCAATTTACGATAAATCAGGGTAATTGGTCTCAAACAATAATGTTACCCGGATCTATGACATCGAATGGGTTGGGAAACGATGTAACCGTAGAGACACCTTGGACCGGAAATATTGTTGACCGGGCTTATTTTACAGATAAGGAATATGCTCCTTATCGACAAAAGGACAATATAAAAGTTCCTTTTTGGTTGCAGCCTGTAAAATACTATAAAGGTGAGGCTTGGTATAAAAAAGAGGTGCGAATACCGGTAGAGTGGAAAGAAAAATATATCGAACTTTTTTTGGAACGTTGCCATTGGGAAACGACTTTGTTTGTCGATGGAGTAGAAGTTGGTATGCAAAATTCTCTCAGCACTCCGCACCGTTATGATTTGTCTCAGGTATTGACTCCGGGAACACACGAGCTAATGTTGCGGGTAGACAACAGGATAAAAAATATAAATCCCGGAGAGAATGCTCATAGTATTTCTGACCATACACAAGGCAATTGGAATGGAGTAATCGGTAAAATGTGTCTAATCGCACGTCCGCAGATCAATGTGAATAGAACGGATATATTTCCGGATATAAGTAAAAAATCGATTCAGATAAAAGTTTTATTGCAAAATCGGGAAAATAAAACGGTAAATGCCGAAATAAAGTTTTCGGCAAATAAAAAAACGGTAAAACGAAAAATCAAATTATCTCCAGGTGTTACTAGTTTAGAAGATTCTTTGTTTGTAGGGGAAGATGCATTGTTGTGGAATGAATTTAGTCCGAAATTATATGATTTGACTGTCGAATTGGAGGATCTTGTTTCCGGGACGAAAGATGTAATAACAGAACAGTTCGGTTTGCGGGAAATAAGAGTTCGGGATAAAGAGATTTTGCTAAACGGACAACCGGTATTTTTCAGGGGTGCGTTAGATTGTGCGGCATTTCCCAAGACGGGTTTTCCTCCTACGGACAAAGGTTCATGGAAGAAGATTATGACTACTTGTAAGAGTTACGGATTGAATCATCTGAGGTTTCATTCGTGGTGTCCCCCGGAAGCGGCTTTCTGCGCTGCAGATGAGTTGGGAATGTATCTTGAAGTAGAGTGTTCGACATGGTCTAATCAGATAGGAGCAGGAAAAGACTTAGATACGTATCTCTGGAAAGAAAGCGAAGCGATGGTACGGGAATATGGTAATCATCCCTCTTTTTGTATGATGATGGCCGGAAATGAACCGGCTAAAAAGAAAAGCTCTCCCTTTTTAACAGATTTCGTATCGAATTGGAAAAAGAAAGATGATAGGAGACTTTATTCTTCTGCCGGAGGGTGGCCCAATCTGCCGGTAAATGATTTTTTGAGTGATGCGAGACCTCGAATTCAAGGATGGGGTGCAGGTCTGAAAAGTATCATTAATGCGAAAAATCCCCAAACGGATTTTGATTTTTCCGGTTATGTGGCAAAATATAATCAACCGATGATTTGTCATGAAACGGGACAATGGTGTGTGTATCCGAATTTTCGGGAGATAAAGAAATATGACGGCGTGATGCGTGCGAAGAATTTTGAAATATTTAGAGAAAGTTTGAGGAGTAATGGCTTGGCTCATTTAGCCGATAGCTTCTTGCTTGCATCGGGGAAATTGCAGGTGTTATGCTATAAAGCGGATATTGAAGCTGCGTTACGTACGAAAAATATGACCGGATTTCAATTATTGGGACTTGCTGATTTCCCTGGTCAGGGTACGGCATTAGTCGGAGTCTTAGATGCTTTTTGGGAAGAAAAAGGTTATACGACAGCATCTGAATATAGGCGTTTTTGTAGTGAAACAGTACCTTTAGTGAGACTTCCCAAACTTATATATACGAATGAAGAGATATTGCAGGGCCGGGTAGAAATAGCACATTATGGAGCACGTCCCGTAAAGAATGCGAATGTCGGTTGGTCTTTTAAAGACAGTGAAGGAAAGGTATATAAGTCGGGCGTATGGAAAGAGGTGAATATCTCTGTCGGAGATCGGTTTGAGGTCGGAGATTTTTCTATACCGTTGTCCGGCATTTCTGAACCGAAACAAATGACGTTTGAGGTTACAATGGGAGAATATGAGAATGATTGGCATATTTGGGTATATCCGGGTAAAAAAGAGAAAGACTTAATTTCTAATGATATTTTGTTGACCGATACTCTCGATGCAAAAACATTGGCTGTCTTGAATAAAGGAGGTAAAGTGTTACTTTCTTTAAAAAAAGGTTCTCTATCTAAAGAATACGGAGGAAATGTACGTGTCGGGTTTTCTAGCATTTTTTGGAATACGGCATGGACCGGAAATCAACCACCTCATACATTTGGTATTTTATGTAATCCGAAACATCCGGTATTTAATTATTTCCCGACATCGTACCATAGTGATTATCAGTGGTGGGATGCTATGACTTTCTCTTCTGCAATAGAATATTCAAAAATTTCTGCGTCGATAACACCTTTAGTTCGAGTTATAGACGATTGGTTTACCAACAGGCCTTTGGCCTTATTGTTTGAAGTGAAGGTGAATAACGGTAGTTTGTTGGTCTCCGGAATAGATTTTTGGAATAAGTTGGACAAACGTCCTGAAGCACAACAGCTATTATACAGTATTGAAGCTTATATGTCGAGCAAGGCGTTTGCCCCTGCGGTAGAACTTAGTGTAGAACAGATACGGAATTTGTCGGAATTATGAGTGGAGTTGATAACTATAAGGAAAATTATACAATGAGAAAGGTTTTGAGCCGATTTTTATTAGGAACTATATCTTTATTTTTCGGTTTTAGTTATGCTCAGAGTGAAGTCTATATTCCTCGGCACGGAGCTTATGAAAAGCTTCCGGGTAAAAAATGGGAAGACGCTTTTGTGACTGCCAATGGTAGGATGGGAGCGATGTTATATGGAGAACCGGGACAAGAGGTATTTATAGCGAATCACTGTCGTCTTTTTCTACCTTATGGCAGTAGGGAGATAGTGCCGGATTTGGCTCAGTATTTTCCAGAATTTCGAAAAATTTACAGAGAAAAAGGGGGAACTAAAGCACAAAATTTTATTGTGGAAAAGGCGAAGGAACAAGGTTTTCCGGGTATTATTAATACGGATCCGAGTCATCCCGGTTTTTTTATCAATATAAAACAGCCGTTGAACGGAGGAATTAAGGAATATTCCAGAACAGAAGATTTCCGTACTGGTGAAGTAGTAACGCGCTGGAAAGATGACAATGGAGAATTTATTCGACGAATGTTTGTTTCTCGTGAAAAAAATGCTATATATTTGTATATAAGTGGTCCGGGAACATGCTATTTGGAGTTTCCGGCATTAGGACAGGAACTGATAGATGATCATATAGAAATATCTCCTGAGTGGGTAGGGTATCATAATGTATATACTGAAGGGAAAGGAGGATATGATGCCGGGGTGAGAATTTTAAAGGAAGGTGGAAGTGCGAAAACATTGGGTAATGTAGTACAAATTGACGGAGCCAAAGAGATTATGCTGATCATGCGGATAGTACCTTGGAGAACTCCTCTTCCGAAAGAGAAAAGTGAAGCCTGGGCATACTCTCCGGAGAATCCGTCTTTTAAAAAGACGGGGATTTATAATCCTATTCCGGAGTTAGCAGAAAGTTCGGTGGTTTTTTATCTTTCAGAAAAAGACTCGAAAGCGTTGTTGCCAAAATTGAAAGAATCGCTGGAAAAAAGTGATTATTCTTACCAAAACGATCTGCAGAATCATGCGAAGATTCATAGTGAATTATTTGACCGTGTCTCTTTTTGCCTGAATGTCGGTGATGATTATCGCAAGACAACAACAGAACTTTTAGCGGAATCTAAAGAGAAGAGTATCCTTCCACGGGCTTTAATGGAAAAAATGTATGATGCAGGAAGGTATATGTTGATATGCTGTGCAGGGGAAACCTTGCCGACTTTACAAGGTATATGGTCAGGATCGTGGTCTCCGGCATGGTCTGGAGATTATACTCTTGATACGAATGTTCAGTCTGCTATGGCTGCGGCTTGTAGCGGAAATTTGACAGATTTGATGGAAGGATATTTTCGTACAATTGAAAGTTTTTATCCTGATTGGCGTCTTAATGCTGGACGCATCTATGGTTGTAGGGGGGTGTTGACAAATGCTCGTGCTTCTAATACGGCATTAATGTTACATTGGGAACGTTGGCCGGGTAATTGTTGGACTGCGGGCTGTGGATGGCTATCAAGTTTTTTCACTCGATATGTTGATTATACGCAGGATATGGATTTTTTAAAAAAGCGCTGTATGCCTTTATTGAAAGAAATAGCTTTATTTTATGAAGATTTTTTGAAAGGAACAGAAAAGAACGGCAAAGTAGAATTTATTCCTTCTTATAATCCTGAAACTACTTCGGGAATTAATGCGACTATGGATATTGCTGTGGCTAAAGAGTTATATACCAATTTAATACGTTTTTCTGAACAATTGAATATCGAACAAGAGAATGTCGGTAAATGGAAAGAAATGTTGAATAAACTTCCGGCTTTTCCGATTAATGATGGTGTCCTTACTGAATGGCCTGATAGAGGTGTATCGGAATCTCATCGTCATCATTCTCAATTATATCCTTGTTTTCAGAGTTTTGATCCGATTTTTGAAAAAGATACGCTTTTACGTTCTGCAGCTAAGAAGCTTGTCCTTCTGAAAATCGAAGGGCTGGATGGAGTGAATTCCCGAAGAGTCAGCCAAAGAACAGCATTCAGTCGGATACAAAACGGGATTTCTGCCGCTTATTTAGGTATGGCAGAGGAGGCTTACGGGCGGTTGAAGATTTTAGCGACAGGACATCAGATGAATCCCAGTTTGATAACTTCTCATGATCCGAATGGACGTATATTCAATACCGATGGTAATGGTGGCATTCCGGAAATTGTAGCTACTATGTTGGCTTTCAGCCGAACAGATTGTGTGGATTTGTTGCGTGCTTTACCTTCGGCATGGCCAGAAGGTTCTATCAAAGGCCTTAATTTGGCATGCGGCTCTACAGTGGACTTGAAGTGGAACAATGGTATATTGACTTCGGCGATTTTTCGTGCGAAACGTGATACAAAATTTACTGTATCATATAAGGGAAAAACAAAACTGTTGAAAATGAAAAAAGGAGATATCGTCCAATTGAGCGGGGAAATGGCTGTTCTGTGAACAGAAGATTTTTAAATTGAAAAAGTAAGAAAAATAAGGAGAAGAATTGTTGATGAGGTTCTCAGATTTATGTATAGATATAAGAAATAAATTTTGTCTCAAACTTATTTTGATTATTATATTTTTACAATTGCCAATTCTTTCTTCATTATATGCACAAAAGGTGTCTATTTCGGGTATTTTATACGATTCTGAGTCGAACTTCTTGATCGAAGCGGCAACAGTACAATTGAGTCGTTTGCCCGATACTACCTTTGTGTCGGGAACAATTTCTAATAAAGAGGGTAAATTTAGTTTTTCAGGTTTGTATAAAGGTAAATATTTTTTACGAGCCTCTTTTTTAGGGTATCGCCCTGTTGAGAAAACATTTGAAATAAAAAACGAAAAAGATACACTATATTTGGGACGTATCGACATGTTTCCTTCTGACGTAAGATTGCAAGAAGCTGTTGTAGTTGGAAAACAATCGGGTGTAACAATCAATAACGACACTATCGAATACTCTCCTTCTGCATTCCGTACTGTAAAAAGTGCTGTTATAGAAGATCTTCTGAAAAAATTGCCGGGAGTGGAAATTGATGAAGACGGACATATTCTTGTAAATGGACAGGAAATAAAACAAATCATGCTCGATAATAGGGAATTTTTCGGTGACGACCCTGCTATTGCCATGAAAAACTTTCCGGTAGATATGATAGAAAAATTACAGGTAGTCGAGAAAAAGTCCGATTTTGAAGAAATGACCGGTATCGATGATGGTGATCGTAAATATGTAATCAATCTGAAAGTAAAAAAAGAAAAAAGGAACGGCTTGTTCGGAACTGCTCTTGCCGGAATAGGTACGGATGAAAAATATGAGGCCAATGCCTTATTAAATCGTTTTAAAAATAACACGCGAGTTACCGGGATTATAGGTTCTAATAATACCAATAACATGGGCTTTTCTGATATGTTGAAAGGACTGCCTTCTAAAATAGCATCGCAAGTATCTCAAGCATCTCAAAGAAAAAAGGGGATTATTTCTACCCATACCGGAGGTGTGAACTATACCGATTGGTTGTGGAACAAAAAAATGAAAGTTAGCGGCAATCTTTTTGTTGCACATTTTAATCGAAATGAATATCGGAATTTACATCGGGAAAATTTTCAAACCAATGGCTTTAACACCGTAAATAGAGAACAGAATAACGATAGTCGTTCTACACAACTGAAAACCGGATGGAGATTTGATTATCAGCTAAACGAAAAAACTCGTATTATTTTCCGCCCCGATATTGTTTGGGGAAATGCTGCCCAGTCGGAGAAAGCTTTTTATCAAACCCTTCGTGCCGATACGTTGTTGATAGATAGCGCTTATATTGATAATCAATCGGATGAAAAAAATTATTTCCTGAATGGTGTATTGACTATTAGCCGAAACATGCAGAAAAAAGGACGTAATCTGACAGCTGAGATTGCCGGAATATTGTCTCATAGCAATACAGATGAAGATACCCGAACCGATAAGAAACGTTTTAAGGATGGAAATGTCGCAAATTTCGTTCCTTCATCGACAATTCAAAATTCAGACCGTATAGTGGATAAAAATGAATACAGATTGAAGTTCAGCTATTCCGAACCCATATTACCTACGCTGCACTTTAATCTTTTATATCGATTTAGCAGGAGCACGACTGTGACCGATAAAGATACAAGACAGTGGGATACTGAAACGGAGCAGTATCTCCCTCTCGCTTCCCAGACCAACCGTTTTGAGAATGTGTTCAATAATCATCGCATACGTTTGGGGATAAGAAAATTTTGGGCAAAGGCAAATCTTCGTATCGGCGCTACATTAGAACCTTCACGCATGCAAAGCTATAATTACAGGGCCGATACACTGTTTTATACGATATCGAAAAATACATTTCATGTCTCTCCTTATGTCAACCTTGTTTGTCCGTTTTCGAAAGAGAGGATACTGAAAGTCGAAGTGTCTGGTAATACACGCCAACCTTCCGGTGCACAGATGCAGCCTGTACGGGATGAGTCGAATCCCAGTTATATACGTGAGGGGAATCCTGATCTGAAACCGATTATGGCGACTCGGTTTGCTTTGACTTATAATGACTACGATAAGAAGAGACAACAGACAATAACTGCTACGGCGGGAATGAATATCGAACGGAATTCTATTGTGAATAAAGTGCAATATATCGATGAAGGTGTACGTTATTCCCGGCCGATCAATCTTAATGGAATATGGGGCGGTTATTTCACGTTTATGTACAGTAAACCCTTGAATGCTTATTTTAGGTTAAGTTCTTTCACGACTGGAAATTATGACCGAAGGATTACTTTCTTGTCGGATAAAGATAATGCGGGAGAAAAAAACGTAAGCGATAATATCCGGTTACGGGAAAGACTCAGGTTGACTTACCGGAATAAATGGTTTGAGCTCGGTATAGTAGAAAATATACGTTATAATTATGCCGGATATTCTCTACAAACCGAAATGAATGTCAACGCTTTTGATATCAACACAGGAGCTGCTCTTGAATTCTATTTCCCAAAAGAGATAACCTTGTTGGTCGATTATAAATACGATGTGAAAACTGGATACTCCGATGGCTTTGATACTCCGCAACATTTGTTGGATGCCCGCCTGAATATTTCTGTATTCAAAAATAAGCAAGGTACTGTCAGTTTACGTGGTCATGATATTTTAGGACAGCGAAAAGTAGTCTCTCGAACTGTACGCTCCAATTATATAGAAGATATACTGTTCAGCACACAACCCCGTTATGTGATGTTGCAGTTCAATTATCGCTTCAACTCTTTTTCTAAATAAATTAGAGCTTATCCGTTATGTATGCTCCTTAATCATCTCGAAAGGGCTTTTTATAGCCGGAATAAACGAGCCGAATTTCCATTGGAGATGGGTAAAGGGAGAGGTGAAAATATCCAAAATCTTCTTTTTTGGCGCTGATTTTTCAATGAATATAAGATAGTTGTTATAAACCGTTGCCTGTGGAAATATTACCTAAGTAAAAATACCGACAAACATATCTGATAATTAATAAGACAGGTTGCCGGTATTTTTACTATTTATGGATTTTGATTTTACTTATTCTTTAAAAGTCAGTAATTTGATGCTTTTCGCTGGTATTTTCAAAGTTAAAATATCTCCGTAATTCCATTGTCGTTTTGAAATTTCTTGGTCATGACCGAGAGGGGAAGATATTGAGAAGTTCTGGAATTTCTTGATTATACCTATATCCCTGTTTAAATGAATAGAAAAAGTCTTTTCTTTATCAGACGGGTTGTGTAAAGAAATATATCCTTGACTTTCATTCCATCCTGAATAACCGTAGATTTGCTGTAACGTAGGGTCTCCACCCAGCATTTTAATTTGTTTTATTGCAGGAAACACCTCTTGTGCCCATTTCAGCCCTTCAGCAAGTATATCCCAATCTTGTTGACTCATATTTTTGATTTTCAGATACAATTCAATAAAAGAAGTCCCTCTGCTTAAATTCATGAAGAGATACTTCCTGAATTCTTCCGGTGATTCGCCAGCACTCTTTTTTTTCGGTTCATGATTGAAGATAGAACTCAATGGGTATTGGGCGTTTTCTATTCTGAAAGTATTATGATATATGCCGTCTCTGAAAACAAGTTCTTCGCTTCTGTCTTTACAACCTCGAGGAGCATCCCCGCAATTGATTAACCAAATGACATCCGCGTATTGTAGCCACCAGGGACTTAAATATGCACCATTTGTTAAGGCTATAAATATATCGGGATTTATCTCGTGCTGTTTTCGCATGATCTGCATTAAGCGCTCTGTACCTGCGACGATATAATACATTTTGAACTCATCATACATAGGATCGTTTAACCGAAAGTCGTTTGCCGACATATCTTTACGGATTATTTGAGGCATAATGGGTATGGCGTTCTCGGTAACATCGAATTCTCTTGAACCTAAATTCCCGAACAAACCGTCGAATTTGAAATAACAAACGCCTTGTCTGGTAAAATTAAGTATTCTGTTTTCCAATTTATCCATATATCGAGAGCCGATCATTGACATGCCTGAAGCCAAAGCCTCATACCCGTTTTCTTTCAGAGGACGAACCATTTTTTTCCCTCCGAAATAACAGCCGGGACTAAGCCATATGCCGAGCTTGCCGTTCAACTCTTTCATGGTCGCATGCGTCTTTTTAAAATCTTTCGAAAATTTATCGTTGATTGTCCATACTCCGTCTTTTTCATTTAGTTTGGACAGCGATAAGTCTTGCCATCCGTCATCGATCACATAAGCACGAAGAGGTGTAACACCTCGTTTGACAACCAATTCTTGATATACGTTTTTTGCACTTTGTTCAAATTTTTGTTCATTGATTTCACGACCATGATCAAACCAACTATTGTATTGTATCTGAAGTCGGAGCGGGCGTATTCTTATGTTATTGATATAGTCAAAAAAAGCGTCGGAAATATAAAGAGGGTCATCTGCAATGCCCATGACACTTTTATACGAGCGGTAAGGCTTGTTGGGAAGGATTTGTTTTCCATAAAGATATCCCAGTTTTATTTGTTGATTGGTGGCGGTATTTGAGGCGGCCGGAAATTCAACGCCCCAAAATGTAGCATTTACATAATTATATATGGGTTGTCCTAATCCCGGACTCCAGTTACCATAAGCTTGTGCGGTAATAGTGTTTTTGTTATAAGGTTGATAAGCTCCCTCACAAGATAATTGATCGATGTCTATTCGTTCCAGAGTTCTTGCTTTTTCACTGTTTATGACCAAGTATTTATGAAGATATGCATCTTTTTCACATAACTCATAGAAAACGTCGACTGTTATTTTATACCTCTCGTTTTTTAAAGTAAATTGCAATCCTTTTCCTGGATTTTTACCTTTCCATGTGTAATACTTATTTGATTTAATGGCAAAATCTTTTGAAGTAAGAACAAAATCGGTTCCGGTCTTGTCTGTTCCGTCAGAAAAACGCAGAGAGAACTCTTCGCAATAAAAAGGTGATTGCGAGACTTGTGTCTGTTTGTTAGTTATAGATACTGTATGCAAATATTTATCGATAGAGAATTCTCGCTTTAGATATTTATTTTCTAAAACATGATTTTCTTGAGCATATATGTTGCAGCAATGAGCTAAAACATATAATAGTGTTATGAAGATTTTATTCATGATATATGTTATTTGCTGACTTTATAATCTATTTCTTTAAAAATCAGTCTGAATTTTGCTTAGGTCAGGTTTGTGAGTAAAATTCTGGCTGACTCTAAGATGAAGTGCTTCCCAAAAAGTTAGACACAAAACTTTTGGGGAAGCACTTCAAAGATTTTTTTTAGTTACATTGTTGTTAGAATACAAGTTATCGTATTCTGAGTATGATAGCGGCTTTATCTTTTATATCTGAGAGATGTATATCCCATAATCCGTCATCCCGTTTTTGCAAATAGCCTTTGCATCCCTGAGTCGGAGACATCTTGGGGCGACCCTTGGGAAAATACATAACTAATTTTCCGTTGCGGGACGAGACAGGTGATAATTCTATCCACATTTCGTCTTTAGCTTTGGCAGATGGGGAGATATTTATTCGGGAAATATTTTTGATTTCCATAGTACCCTGTAAGATGTGTAAGTCAGAAGATATGATCTGTATCGAATCTTCCATAACAGGTCGTATAGATAATAATTGGCAAGAATGAGGTTCAAGATTTTCTATGCAATAACTACCACTATGAATTCCTTTATAAGAATCGGTCCAGAAATCATAAATGTGATATCTTTGTTTGGAATCTAATCCCAAATCTTGCATATTTATCTGATTTGAAGCAGGCTTTTCTTGCCAGTTGAAGACAGCTGTAATAGCGTATTTTTCATTAAATTTTTTTATTGGAATGTTTAATATAGACGGTATTTCTTTTCCTTCGGCAGCCATATAATCAATAATGTCTGCAGATTTTCCGTAGGTCGGTAATACTTGTTGTAGCATTTTTAAACGTTCGGCCGGGAGTTTGGATAGTGAGTCTGAAAACATGATATATCCTCCGGACATGAAGTTTACAGTCAAGTGAGTTTGGAGTTCATTCAGTTTTAATTTGCTTCCGGTTACTCTCATGTTCAGACAATCAGGATCATTTACCCACCAACGTTTGTGGAATGGAATGTGCAAGATACTTTTGCGACATCCTTGCAATAAAGATCTCCAATTCGGATTTACATCACTACCTACTCGTCCGGCTTGTACATAACCGATAGATGGTGGGTACGGAGTACCGTGACAGTTAGCTACGATAACGTCTTCTCCTACCGCTTTACGTATAGTTTTATACATATTTCGCATAGCGGTAAATGGAGTAATACTTCTGTCTTTACGGTTAGGCCCTGGTTCTCTGCTGAAGTCGAGTTTAAAGTACCTGATACCCCATTCATTTACCATAAATCGGAATAATGTGTCGATATGTTGTAATACGTCGGGATTAGAAATATCTATGGAGTATGTCGTTTTTCCCCAATTTAGCATCTTGGTTTGCGGTTCTCCTTTATCGTTTTTGTCGATCCATTCAGGGTGCTGTTTTAGTAATTTAGATTCTGAATGGGCAATGGAAGGTGCAACCCAAATACCTGGAATCAGTCCTGCTTCCGTCACCTTTTTTGCAATAGATTTCATTCCACTTGGAAAAGTTGCTCGCGTCGTACTCCAATCTCCCGGAACTGTAAAATAACCGTCATCGATGAGCATTACTTGAAGAGGTAGAGAGTCTTTGTATTTATATGCTGTGTTAGTGAAGTCCATTACAATATCTTCGTTTATATCGGTATCTCCAAAAGGATTGAACTTATACCAACTACACCATCCCGTTAAAGATGAACCATTGGTATCTGCTCCAACCTCTTTCCCTGTTGCAGTAATTAATTCTCCAAGTTCGGTTGTTACTTTTCCCCCTTTCTTGAAGTGGAAAGCTTCAGCATACATTTTTTCTCGATATTTTAAGTCAACATCCATTTCTACGTTGGCGATAATTTTGGGGGTGTCTTTTACCGGAGATATAATAACGCTGCCCCAAGCATGTTTAATAGAAAAGCCCATAACAGCGTCCGTATTTTCTATCGGGTCGTGAAAGGCCATAAAAGATTTTCCTATTAATTTTTTTCTTCCTAATTTTCGAGCTTCTCCAAGACTTAAAAGTCGGTCTGTCTCACCATAAAGCACTCTCCAATCATTAGAATTTCCACCTAATAGAAGTCCTTCTTCTGCGTCAATTAATCTGACTTCGTTAAAAGTCAAAGGCTGTTTTTTAGTATTTAATACCCATCCGTTTATTGTAGTCCAATTATTTTGTAAATATGAAGTGATTTCGAAACTGAATTTCAATTCATCTTCAGAAATAAATTCATAACTATGTATTGTCCCTTTCCCAAAAGTTGATTCAGTATATTTCGATGAAATTTTTTTTAATTTCATTTTACTTATGGGATATTCTTTATTATTACAGATAAATATGACATCGCTATTCCCAATCCATGTTTTTTGAGATGAGCGGTCTATAAAATCAAAATTTTTTTCTTTTTCATTATATCTAAATACAGGAATGGTGGAGTCTGAGGTTTGTCCTGTAATTTTCATATTTGTGCAAATAAAAAATAAAAAAAGAAATAAAGTGCATTTTATTTTCATGATATATGTTTTTTATGTAATTAATTGTGTTTCGAATATATATTTTATTGAAAAAACAGCCAGACAGATAAAAATAAGGATTTAACGGAGAAAAAATAATTAGAAATGTCCCCGAAAATTAACTACAATATATTCGGGGAACATTTCAAATTATAAAGTCACCCCGGACTTGAAAATAGCGATTTCCCG
>ERZ773173.257-NODE-257-length-67922-cov-7.777506_pt1 | contig 67922 bp, 64 predicted proteins | sample MGYA00580535_ERZ773173 | MGnify/ENA primary metagenome ERZ773173 (study PRJEB29015, sample SAMEA2737856) | human gut metagenome | biome: human gut; feature: human-associated habitat; material: faeces | place: China | collected 2012 ...
CGGACTAATTGCGGGCAGAGTGGCCGCCAATGTCGCCAGCACGATCCCTTGCTTGGTGAAATGCATATTTCAACAACCTATTTGGTCTTTTTAAAAACCCGCATGTTCGCGGATCGAAGCAATGATTAATCGGATGAGGCCGTAAAGCAAAAAGAGCCCCAAGAAAGTCACTAACGTGAACACCCAAGCCAACGGATAACGGGATTCATCCGGTAATGTTGGCTTTTCAATGGGCACAATATATCGTGCTTTGGCAAGCAACGACGTTCTCGCTACTTCAAGGGCCGTCATAGCTGTCGTAAGTTGCTTCTTGGCAAACTCACTTTCTATCATCAGGGTCTCATACTCGGATACCCATGCGTTAATGGCAAGGTCTTCACGTGTACCAACAAGGCGCGCTTTTTCTTTAGCAAGCTGCTGCTCGATACCGGCGAGTTTGCTCTTCATACTTACCATCGCAGGCGCATTTTCCTGCATATAGGTTTTAGCATCTGCAATTTCCGCCTTGATTTTCGCGCGCTCGCCTTCCAACTGCATCACCAGTGTCTGAAGCCCCGTTGCCGTTGCCTGAGGATCGAGTTCCTTATGTGCATCACGGAAAGCTTCCAGAGCCTTTTGAGACTTCGCCACGCGATCCCGCGCCAGATCTACTTCTTTTTGCGCGAGCTCCATCGTGTCCTTACGGGCACGTTCATTCATCTCATTGATGAGTTCCTCACTTTGACGCAATACTTCAGCTCCGATAGCCTGCGCCATCTTGGGATCATAGGCTTTGATCTGATATGTCACGATTCCATTGTCAGGATTGACAACTGGGTTGGACACTCTGTTCCAAAAGACTTGCTTATCAAATAGCGTGGGATCAGATGTCAATCGACTGATGATGTCCCACCTGTGGGAAGTGTAGTAGTCAATGATTTTGAGTTTATCATCGACTGCTGCAAATGCATCCGGCGAACGGATGTAGGCTTCGACAACCTGAGCATCTTGGACCGACTGAGTATTAGTTCTAAATATTTGCGAGGTCAGGTCGAGTGCCATCGGTTGCTCTGTTCCGGAGCGCACCGCAAATTGCGTTTCGGAAATGTACATGGGTGAAGACCACAGGGACACATACCCGAAGACTGCGATGGTGGGCACAACTACAAAGCTAATCACTTCCTTTTCAAAGAATGATCGCTTTTCCCACCACTCTTTGATCCTTTTAGCCCAAGGTAGCAAAGGACGCCCCAGTCCCTTTTCAGCAAGCCCTGCAGATACTTCAGCTGCTTGTCCCTCTGTTGCAGATGTCACCGCAGCTTCTGTTGCCAGCTGCTTTTGAGGCTGTGCCACTGCTGTATCTGTTTTTGTAGTTGCCTGTTGAGATTCGGCGGGCGACACTGCTGCTGTTTTGTTTTCAACGTTTGCCATTACAAATTTCCGCGTAGTGTTGGATTGCGTCGTGTAACTCAGGATAGTAGGAAAGCTCTCCACCATACAGCACTGCTCCGCAGACACACGACTGTTTCACAGCTGCCATCGAGTGAGAAACGAAAATCAACGTTGCACTTGATGTTCGCTTTTGGATTTCCTCACTGGCCTTTTTTCGAAACGTTGCATCGCCAACGCTAAACGCCTCGTCAATCAAATAAAAATCAAATTGAATGGCCATGGAAAGACCAAAAGCCAACTTACTTCTCATGCCGGAAGAGTATGTCTTTACCGGCATATCCAGATATTTACCCAGTTCAGCAAAGTCTTCCACATATTCCGTTACCGCCTTGATGTCAGCTCCATAGATGCGAGAAACAAAACGAAGATTCTCTCGACCGGTTAAAGATCCATGGAAACATCCGGAAAATCCGATCGGCCACGAGACTTTAGACGTGCGAATCACTTTGCCCGAGTCCGGCGCTTCAGCCCCCCCGATGATGCGCATCAGAGTGGACTTGCCTGCGCCATTCAGCCCGAGTATGGCAATACTTCTTCCCTCTTCAATCTTGAGGTTCACATCATTTAAAACGACATTATGTTCGCCGTTTTTAAGCGGATAAGTTTTGTGGATATGCGAGAGTTCAATCATTGATCCACTCTCCTTGAACGCACATAACGCTCCAAAAACCCCCCCAATCCCAGAGAGCAAACCGTGACAATCGCAAGGTAACCACAAGACAGTCCTGTGACCGTATATCCCTGATGCAGGCTTGTTCTCATCAGTTCAATCGCCTGCAAAATGGGGTTCCACATAAGAACTTCTGCTATGTACTGCGGGAACATATCAACAGAAAAGAACACCCCGGAAACGAAGAACAATATTCGAAAAAACATCGGAACGATCTTTTCAATCACAGGAACAAAAACAGATATTGCGGCAACAATCATGCCCATTCCCAACGCGCATAAAGGAATCAAAATCATCACGCTTAAGGCAAGAAGCCAATCTGCTGGTCTGAACACGTAGCCGAAAATAATACTGACCGCAATGATGATCAACGTCACGACAAACTGTGTCGCAGCCAACACTATTATGCGTGCCAACATCACATCAAACTCTGTGACCTGAGGGAACGTCAGCAACGCTCGATTTCCCGCAACCGCTGACATTGTTTTCGTGATTCCATCACTAAAAACAGCCCACACACCAAAGCCCAGTGCTAAGAACAGCGCCATGCTCATTCCATGCGGTGCATGGGCATTCATAAATTCACGCAGTCCCCAAAAGACAGCAACAGCAAAGGCACTCTGCACCAGCACCCAAAGGTAACCCAGCTTGCTGTTGCCGTTAATGGTGTGTACTTCGCGCAACATCAGCGCTGCAATCACTCGGCACTGGACAATGAACCCGCTTTTGAGTTCTTGATCAAGCGTCATGCCTGACTCTCCATTTGATAATCACTCAATTGGAAAGCGGCACATAGCGCCACACACCGTCTTTGCCTTCACAAAGGCCCGCCAAGGACTTACTTGACTGTGTCTTCAATTCAACTTTGGTGCAAACCTCACCCAACCCATTGGTGTACTGCATGAGCGCCGTCACCTGCGCAGTGCCTAGAGGAGTTTTATCAAATAGCGCAGATGAACCGGCAGGAAGCACACCAGCTTCCTTTGCAAAAGACGCTTCCACGTCGCTTTGTGTCACGTCTCCCACCGGCAGTCGAGGCGACGGCTCATGTCCTAACCCTCTCGGAGAAGAACACCCTGCCAACAAAACACTCATTGCCACACCAACACAACCAAGGGTCGTCAAAGAAATCAATCGTTGCAAGCTACTCATTTTTGTATTCTGCATAAGACCATGCGGTAGAAACGAAGATACACCTCTCCCCTCCCGCAATCAGGAACTGTAGTTTCGCTATTCTGACACGAGTCTCCGTTTTGCGCCATGCTCAAAAACAATGACGTCGTAATCCGAACGCTGTCTTATTCAAAAGGATGTTTTCGATTAATTTTTAGCCTTTCAACAAGTTGTGTTGGCAACCTGTCAAAACCAAACATGATGTTTCTCCGAAAATGTCATTACATCTAGTCCCATCGGTAGTCGCCCTCGGATTTGCGTAAAAGAAAGGAAGTACCGAGATGACCTCAACGTACTTCCTTTTTCATGCAAAAGCCAAAGGTGGGACTTTGTTTTCTATTGCGCACTCACTTTGGCTGAAACCTTTCAACTTCCCTCAGCCACAATCCAAGTTCCCGCGTTCCCTTCCGCAACCTCCTCAATTCTGTCAAGAGGACCAATCGCTGCCGGACACCCTGTTTCCAGAACAAACTGACAAGCCGCTTCAATCTTGGGTCCCATGGAACCAGCAGCAAATCCCATTTGCAGAAGTTTTTGCGGTGTAATGCGCTCGATCAGTCTTTGTTGAGGTGTCCCCCAGTTTTCATACACACCATCAACATCTGTCGCAATGAGCAGTAAATCAGCACACAACTCTGTTGCCAAAATACTTCCCGCAAAATCCTTGTCGATCACTGCCTCGACGCCCTGAAGTCCCTTTTCACTTCTGATAACCGGTACCCCGCCACCACCGCAGGAAATCACCAAGGTTCCGGAATCGACCAGATTCTTAATGATCGGAAATTCAACGATTCGAAGCGGCCTCGGACTGGCAATCACACGACGATACCCCTTGCCGTCCTGTTTCACTCTCCAACCGTGTTCTCGCTCAGCCTCCTTGGCTTCTGATTCCGTCATCATTGCACCGATGAATTTGGTGGGATTTGCAAACGCCGGATCATCGGGATCAACTTCCGATTGCGTCAAAATAGAAGCCACCGGCCGGTCGGAACCGACTGTCTGCAGCGCCCTGCTCAAAGCTTGAGCAAACATATAGCCCACCATGGCTTGGCTTTCGGCTCCCAAAACATCGAAGGGATATGCCGGTACAGCCGGATTTTCTCTTGCATAGGCTTCGTTTTGCAGTGCCAGAAGGCCTACCTGAGGACCATTGCCATGACTGAGAACCAAGTCATGCTTTGCAGCCAGTCTTGCAAGCGCCAGCGCCGCGACTTCGATATTGCGTCGCTGATTGTCGGCACTAAGCGCCTCTCCCCGACGAAGCAAGGCATTGCCGCCAAGCGTAATCACAATTTTCATGTATCTAAATCCTTTCAGAAATACCTGTTCAGAGAACGCTCAAGTCGATACAAGTTCTTCTTTAAGCGTGATTCGAATCAGTTGGAGCTGATTTGAGAAAGGAATAAGCGATACGCTCAGTTGTTTTTAGGCCAACAAGTAACCCGCAAAGCGTATCAAAACCGGATGTGTGCCCAAATGCAGCAATTCGTTTGAAAGCCTCCGTGCAATCCATTGGATCGGCTACTCGAGCCAATGAAATCAACGGTTCAGTAAAGCGCTTACGAATCGCGAACCGCAACATTTGTGCACTGATATCGTTTGTTTTGTACAGAGTCGACTGCACTGCATATAAAAATGTGTCGAATCCCGGAAGACGGTCTGCCTCATCTACCCACAACGCCCAGAGCAATCCCACAAGAAAATCGTCGCCGGAAGGTGTAAGGCCTTCGCCCAAACCAATAAATTGATTGAGTTGCCGGCTAAATATTTCAATGCGAACAGCTCTGTCGAGATCTGGCTGACTCATTGTTTCGAGCAAGCCTTCCCGAAACGCCGAAATGTTCTCATGATCACAACACGCATCGCGCCTTAAGCCCGTCAGAAGGCCACGCTTATCAAGCAGCTCCGGCAACCATTGCGTCAACCTTTGTTGCACAACGTCGGAAACTGCACATCCCGACAAAGATAACTCCACCGATTCCGCACCATTCAAATCAATGGCAAACGCTTTGCTGAGGAGCCAATTTTCTTTGAGACAAACGGCTTCGCCTTGCTTAAACGGCAATAAGCCGTCAGCAGACAGTTGAAGCATTCCGGCAGTCTGTCTTAAAAAGGCATCAGGTGACACAACAATCCCCTCCGGACAGAGAGGTTTGCCGGACAACATCAGCGTCACGAAACAATCGTCTTCCATCAAGAAATTAACGGCATGCCGAAACACTGAGTGCACACGGCCGTTTAAGTCGCCAGCCATCCGTCTCTGTCGACTGACCGCGTGCCTAAGTGCCTGAATTTGATTCGACATGCCGAACTCCCTCTTCCCTTATTCCGTTTTTGTCGTATAGACACAAACATAGGCAAGCAGCAGAAGTATCGTGAGATACACCACGACAGGCACTGTTGATTGCCAGGCGCTAAAGAGAGAAACACAAATGGTCGGTGCGATGGCTCCGCCCAGAATACCGGCAGCTTGGAAACCAACTCCGGCCCCCGTAAAACGGACCTCCACCGGAAACATTTTCGGCAAATGCGCAGCCAGCGGCGCCCACATTGCAGCCAGACAGAAAAGCGCTCCGAATGCCGCAAAGTAGATCACTCCGGACGACGCCGTTGAAAGCATCGGGAAAAAGATCAAAAGCCATGCGATATTGATGATTGATCCCAGCAACAGAACTTTGCGCGTTCCCCACTTATCACAGAGCCAACCAAAGAGCGGAATGCCGCTTGCCTGACCGATTGAAGCCACAATCCCGGCATTGATCGCCACCTGTTTGTCGACTCCAATCGCGGGCAAAAATACCAAAGGAAACAGCGCGAACACATAAAACGCCGCATCCGATCCGATGCGAGTACCGATTGCAAGCAGCAGGTTTTTCCAGTGATGACGGAACACAATCAAGACGGGTTGATGATCGGAGAGATCCTTATTTGCCTTGAGGTTTTCAAATTCCGGCGATTCGTCAATTCGACTGCGAATAAAAACACCGAGTCCCACCAGCACAATGCTTGCGAAGAACGGGTAACGCCAAGTGATGCTCATCAGTTCTTCAGGTGTCGACACATACGTGACAATCGCAAACACCCCGGAAGCACACAAGAAGCCTAAAGGAGATGCTATCTGGACAATGCTGCCGAGTAGACCCTGATAGCGCGTCCCGCGGCAATATTCGTTGACCATCAATGCCGCGCCGCCCCATTCGCCGCCTAAGGCAATCCCCTGCATCAGTCGCAAAAACACTAGCGCACAGGCGCCGAACATGCCGGCCGTCTCAAAACTGGGTAAGCAACCGATTAAAAAGGTTGCCGTCCCCATCAAGACCAAGACAACAATCAAAATCGTGCGGCGTCCGATTCTGTCGCCGAAATGGCCGAAGAGCAGAGCACCCAAAGGACGCGAAACAAAAGCAATTCCGTACACGGCAAGGGACAACAGGAGCGCAAGATCTTTATCAAGTCCTGCAAAAAAGACCGTGGGAAAAATCACCGCGGCAGCCGTGCCGTAAATGAAGTGGTCGTAAAACTCCAGCATCGTCCCGAAAAGGGAAGCCAGAGTCACTTGAAGGAGTTTGGTGGAGTCGGACTTTGACATTCGGCGCTCCTTTTTAAATTTTTTCGCTATGCAATCGGCGGCAAAGCCCTACGAAGTCGTTTTTCGATGCAATGGCTCAAGAAGCGGTTGGATAATCGGAGAGTTTTCCGAAAAGAGTTGCAATAACCACTCTGCAATGCGACCTCTGCCGGCTCTCGGCCAACCGATCGACATCGGCGACGAGGATCGCAACTTCTCCGAAAGCGGCAATTCAACCAGGCGCCCGCTCTCGATCAATGGGCGTGCACTCGAGTAAGGCAGGAATCCCACACCGACACCTTGAGCCAGGCATTCGATTTTGGTGGCCATATCGGGAACCAACACTTCCTCCTGCCCGGGCATGCGCCACGGCAATCGTTTTTGCATCTGCAAAGACGAGTCCTCGATGTTGATGACGGGGAATTCAAGCAAGTCCTGCCCCGTAATAGAGGAAAACTTCGCCAAAGGATGCGTCGGAGACACCACAAAATGCCATTCGATCACTCCAATCGGCTTGGTTTCGTAGCGATCGTCAATAGGGTGATGCGTCGGCAGACCGATGGCAACACTGCCTTCCTTATAGATCAACGCATCCCATACCCCGTTGTACACGCTCTCAATGACCTCAAGCTGCGTGTACGGATAACGCTTGCGGATCATCGCCAACAAATTGGCCACACACGTCGAGTCGTAGAGCAGGTTGTTGATGACCAACACAAACTTCGATTCCACGCCGTTTCGAATCTGCTGAATTTCCGCCGGAACATGCTCTTGCCAGATCAGCAGCGCAGACACTTTGTCGTAGAGCCATGCGCCGGCCGGCGTCGGCACCACCCCTCGTGTCGTACGTTCAAGCAGTTCTACACCGAGTGTCTCCTCGAGCGAATTGATGCGGTAACTAACGGCTGCCGCAGTTCGAAACAGAGCTTCCGCCGCCTTTGAAAAACTTCCAAGTTCAACAACGGCGGCAAAAGTACGGATTTCTTCAAAATTGAGACGGGGCGCGATCTGAAAGGTTTGCATACCGATTTGCTGTTACTAGCCAAAAGGGTGTGCTTCACGACAGCTTGCTTAAGCTCGCTGTCGTGAAGACGAAAGTGCAGATCAACTATCGCAACTGTTATTCCTTTGAATAGATCTGCTGTCGATAGATCACAAGCGTTGCGGCCACCGTTACCAAAATCGTGATCAACACGTACCAGTAGGACGGGATAAAGGGCGTCCAGAGGCGACAGGCCAACGGCACGAGCACCGCAAACGGAATGATCTTCGGGAACTTCATGGCAAAGGAAATGATCAGAGCCCCGAAAATGGACGGAACAACGTAGTTCTTCACCGATTCGACAACGACCGGCGGGAAAAGATCCAAAATCAGCGAACCGCCGATAGCACCGATTGCCACCACGATAAGCGTTGTTGTCGTTGCTCCGGCCACAGCGCAAGTGGTAATGATTTCCGCTTGTTTCGTCCCCTGTTCAACGCCGGTCAGTTCCTGCGCAAGAATCGCCGCCGGCAATTTACTGTTGCCGATGTTGCCGGAAATAAAGGCCAGATAGCACCCCGAAAGACCAAGTGCCGGATAGAAGGTCAACGGCTCAATGATCCAGATCAAACCGAAGCCCGCCGTAATCAGTAGCAGATCCTTCCAAATCCAATCCAGTGGCGGAAATACGTCATAGCCGAAGTACAGATAGGCCACCGGGAAAAGAGACGTAATACATACAAGCGAAAGCGTCCAACGTCCGATTCGATGTACGGGATTAATCCTGTTTTGACGATAAGTCTGTTCGTTCAACATATCCTTTCTCCCGTTAGGCAAACTTGGCAACAGCACCGGCAATCGTGCCCAGGATCATCGCCAAACCGAGGTTGTATTCCTTAATCTTCGGGAACTTTTCACCGATCTTTTGCAACACGTACATCGACACGCCGCCGACGACCCAGGCTGCCAGGTTAGCTCCGCCCGTCTTGATTTCACCGGAAGAAAGGTTGCCGTAGATCGAAGCCATGGCCGCACCGCTCACAAAGAGCAGAATCTTCGGGTTGTAGGCATTGATCTTTTCCTTCATTTTCTCAAGCGATCCCGAGAAGGCCAGAGCTCCCACCAACGAACCGATACCGTTGATAGCCATGCCGAACCAGGCCACAAAGAGAGCTGCCGTACCGAAGTCGGGGCTGTTGAATTCAATGCCAACAGCCTGCGCACCGATTTGGGCCGCCGTCAATTCATTGGCTGCCGACACGATCATGGACAAACGCATCCAGGTCAGCGGTTCACCGAGCACGGTCATCAGACCGACCATCACGATGAGAATGCCCAACGACGGACCGAAGGCCGTCACCATACCGATACGAAACGCCTTAAAGCATTTTTCTCTGGAAAGCCCGAAACTTTGAGCATTGCGCAGAGCCAACCGCACAAAAAGCCCCGCCTGCAAGGCAACGATAAAGACAGTAACCGAGCAGATCAGCCATAAGACGGGATTGTTGATAATTTCGTTCATGATTTCACGCTCTAACAAATTGGTTTCGTACGGCGGCAAAACCACGATTCGCTTTACCGCCGTACCCCTCTAGGACAAAGGATCAGCGTCCGTAGACTTGAGCAAATCGCATCAATGCCTTTTCAAAACACTCAAGCGGCGGATTCGTGATACCGGCACCGATTTGACCTTCGCCCGGCAACTTATGCACGCTGCCGGTGGTGATCTTCGGCACAATCCCCGTCTCAACCACCTTGCGGATGTCAATCCCCGTCGGAGATCCACGGAAATTGAGAACCGGCTGAGAGAAGTTGAGGTTTTCGCCGATGGTAATTTCGTACATACGCTTGGAGATCTCCACACCTTGCGCCGCCGAACCGCCAACCAGCTGGACAATGGCCGGTGCTCCGGACAAAGCGAAACCGCCCAGACCTGCCGTTTCCGTAATGGAACTGTCACCCATATCCGGATTGGCGTCTTCATCCCCGTAGCCCGGGAAATACAGGCCGTCGACCATCTGTGCGGGTCCCACAAACCACTCGCCGGGAAGTCCTGCGACTCGAATGCCGAAATCCACACCGTTGCGAGCCATCGCTGTCACCATGGTCGAGTTCTTCACTCCGTTGACCGGATCGAGCGTCACTTTCGACGTCGGCATACTGATGCTCAGGTAAAAGCCGTCGTTGCCGTTGATGAAGTCGTAGACAGGAATGATCTTTTCGGCCGGCAAACCGCTCTTCATCATCAAAGGCGCAATCGCCCGCAGGAACATGCTCGTGCCGGCTTTGTTGCGATTGTGACCTTCGTCACCCATATGCAGAGCCTGGAATTGAAGCGACTTCGTATCGATGCCACCGTCGCTGACCGCAAGCGCAGCACGTAGCACTTCAAGATATTCCGTTTGGATCCAATGCAAGCGATCGATCACTTCTTGGCTGTAGGCGCCGTAACGCAAAAGTTTTCCGCCCATACCTTCTGGAACCGGACAGTACGCCCGATTGCCAAAACGCCGATTCTCGAACACGGACACCACCATGTGCGGAGCAATTACACCGGCCATCGGGCCCACGGCACTGTGTTCATGACACGGCGAAAACTTCACCTTTCCCGAGGCAGCGTACTGTTCTGCCTCTTCCGGCGTCTTTGCCCAGCCTTCGAAAATGATGGCCCCCATAATGGCGCCCTTCATCGGACCGCACATACGATCCCACGTAATAGGAGGACCGGCATGCAAAAGCATATGGTCTTCCATTCCGGGAATCACATCTTTGGCAAGACTGTAATCGATAAGGTACGGTTCACCTTCCAGATAACGAGACAAAGCTTCCTGGTTTGCCGCATCAATCGCAGCATCATCCAATGAGGCCAGCGCACTTAACAGTTCAGGATTTCCACCGGCAATCGGCTTCCAGGCGACTTGCGTCACATCTGCATTCTGTGCACGCAGCTCGTCGGCAAAGGACGTCGGGCCAATATTCAGAACCTTGAGATCTTTGGAAAAGAGTTCGCTCGCGGTCATTTGTCCATCTCCTTTTTAAGGCGAGCACACAGACGAGCTGCCTGCGCGTTGGTCGCTGCAACAATCACGCCGAGTTTCCGAAGGGCGTCCACAACGGCTGTTCGACTCTGCGGATCGGAATCCGTGCCGAGCACATGCGCCAAGAAAATCACGTGACGGCCCTGTTCTTTGACAGCCGCCTGTGCCGTTTCTATCGCTTGCGTCAATCCGTCCAAAGGATCTCTCGCAGCACCGTAACCGAGGACAACATCAAAGAGCACGACTCCAACATTCTCATTGGTCGCTTCTGCAAGCACGCGATCATTGCGGATGGACGGATCAATCATGGGGTGTGCGCGCCCCACCGTAAATTCATCGTCGCCCATATCCAAGAACAGATCGGCCTTCACCTGCGTGCCGTCATATTTCTCATCGGCTTCGTGTGCAATATTGGAAAATACCGAAGCTTGCGGACATGCCTTTTTAAAGATCTTGCGGCATTCGTTGGCAAGCGTTCCACCGCAGAAAATGCCGCGCACATACCGCTGAGTCTCTGCCAAATCAGAAAGACTCTGAGCAGCCTCGTTGAACAACACAGCTTCGTTTTCAACATCAAAGTCAGCACCTGCCAACCGAGCTGCTTCACGTGCGGCATCTTCCAGCGTATCAACAACCACAACGTTGCCCGCCGCCACAACCCTGGCCCCACTTTCCAGGAAACACAGAACCGTGGGCTTTTCGATATTGGCGAGCGTTGCGCTGATCTTTTGCGCGGCCTTTCCAGCACACGACTTCGCAATCACTACCAACACTTTCGTTTGTTCGTCGGCCGCAAGCATTGAAAGGGCATCGGCCGTCATGACTCCTCCAACAGCGTCCGAGAGATCCCGTCCACCCGTTCCGATCGCCTGACTGATACCGACACCGGCGCAGTCCAGCAAAGCCGTCACTTCCTGCATACCCGTGCCCGAAGCGCCGACAACGCCGACTTCACCTCGTCTCAGACCATTGGCAAACGCAAGTCCCACACCGTTGATAACCGCCGTACCGCAGTCCGGCCCCATCACCAGCAGGCCTTTCTCATGCGCAAGTTTTTTGAGCGCCACTTCCTCTTCGACGGAAACATTGTCCGAAAAGATCATGACGTTCAAACCGGCTTGCAGTGCACGTTTTGCTTCAAACCCCGCATACACACCCGGAACACTAATCAAGGCAAGATTTGCGTCCGGCGTACGATGCAAAGCTGTACGAATAGTTGCCGGATCCGCCTCGTGAGCCGCATCAGCAGCTTCTCGGCGCGTCAATGCGTCTTCAACCAAACGTAGAATCTCCGCCTCGTCGTGATTGTCTTCGCAAACGACGACGATCATCAGATCGTTGGGACCTGCCGCATCTGTTTCGGGAGTATTAAGACCAGCTTCTCTGAGAAGCCCCTGATTGAGCTCCGTCCCCATGCTGACGGAAACTTTGACGATACCCTCATGTTTTTCGAGTCGTTTGCTGACTCCCATGAGAGTAACTGAATCAAAGTACGTGCTCTTCTTGACTGTGGCGATGTTCTTCAAGACTGTTCTCCTAAAAAGACATCGTAAGAGACTTTTTCAAATGCAGCTCCAACTGCATGCATTCAGTCTAACAATCGCCCTAACCCTCACTGCCAAGTTATTTCTGACACTGGGTATTAAATTTTTTTAAAGCAGTTGTTCTGCTTTAACAACTCATTTTGCGGTTTCTAAGATTTCCCTTTAAATCAATACGTTAAAAGGCGACCAACTAGCTATGTCGTACAGACAAATTCAAAAGCATTTAAGAGCTTCTTTTGAGGTCTTTTTAATAAACAGTAAGTCGGTATTTAATCCTTACAACTTGTCTACCAAACGCACTCAAAGTTTTTCTGGAAACTCAACTTTTTGCAGAAATTCTCTTGCATCTTGAGGAGATGAAAGTCCCAAAATCTTCAAAACGTTTTGCCGGTGCCGCTGCAATGTTCTACAACTGATGTTCAAATGTTCCGCGATTGCCTTGCTGTCCAATCCATCTGCTAAATCCCGCAGCACTTGCTTTTGGCGTTGAGTCAACTGCCTAAACTTCGCCGTGGGCGTCGAAGCTTCCCAAACGGCGTAATCTTGTTCGCACGTTTTGAGCGCACGCTCTAGAACAGCAATCAGCTCTCCCAAATCAACCGGCTTTTGCAGAAAATCAAACGCTCCTGCCCGAAAAGCATGAATGGCTGTGTTCATGTCTCCGTGTCCGGTCAAAAACACAATGGGCAAATCAAACTGGCGGGCATTGAGCAATTCCTGTAGCTCAATACCCGTCATCTCAGGCATCCTAATGTCCAAAATCAAGCAACCCGGTTGAGACAAATCCAGCTCATCAAGAAACTTTTGTGGCTCCGTATAAGTTTGAATCTTCCAGCCGCTGGCCTCCAGGGCAAAGCGCAATGCATCCAAAACACCGGGATCATCATCTACAGCCCGAATCATGAAACTTGATTTGCTTAAGGTTTGCATATCAGTCCTGCTTTTCTTCAGTCGGCAAAATAATTGTGACGCGAACGCCACCCTGTGGCGTCTTATCGAAAGTTAGTCGCCCCATATGCTTTTCTACAATCGCGTGCACAATCGACAATCCCAGCCCTAGTCCTCCAGGTTTTAAGGATTTCACTGGTTCTTTTATCCGGTCAATGACCTCATCACTAACCGCTGGTCCACTATCGGAAAAAACGATTAAACATCGAGTGTCATCTATCCTGTCTAATCTGATGCTCACCATCGGCTCCGGCTGTTTAGCCACTGCTTCCAGACTGTTTTGAATCAGATTGGCAAAGGCAAGTTCCAATTCCAACGGTGATCCCGATACCGTCACCGCGTCATCTGGCAACTGAAGGCAAAACCGAGTGCGTTTTATCTGATGAGAAATCGACACTTGTTTGACGACATGCCGCAGAAGCTTGCAAAGATCAATGCTTAAAAAGTCAATGTCATCTGCTTTGGCGTACGCACGTACCGTTTTGACGATTTCCTGTGCTCTGCTCGTCCTTGCAATGATTTTGTCAATTCCTTCTTTGAGCTTTGCTTGATCCCATCTTTCCGGTCCAGCATCTTGTGTCATCACCTTCAAGCCTTGTGCATATAAAAGCACGGACGCCAAAGGTTGACTCAACTCATGCGCCACGAGACTCGATAGCTGGCTGACTGAAAACGCGTGCTTGATTGCCGTATATTTGTCAGCCGCCTCTTTTGCTTGAGCCTGGAGCCGTTGTTGAACAGCAAAGGATTCATTAAGCTGCCGCGTTCTCACATTAACCAATTGCTGAGTTCGCAGAGAATGCCAAATCCCAAAAAGCAAAAGCAAAGCACAGAACAACAGTGCGCTCTTATACTCAGACCAGATACGCTCCAGCGTCCAATCGTCAAGATACGCGTACGGCCCCATCTTCAGCGTTCTGTACAACTCATCGGCTGCCGTTCTCAGACGCAAGCGTAAATTTTCACTTTGACGCAACGAGATCTTTCCACCTAAAAATAGGAAAGATCAAATGACGAAAAACTGGAGGATCATTCGTGAAGGAGTCCAACATAGGAGCCCTTCAAGCATGATCAACGAAAATCAGGTCGGCGAAATTCTCAGTCGACGACAAAGAAACGAATCCATCAGTCAAATTGCGCGAACAATGAACCTCAGTCGACCAACGGTGAGGCGATACGCAAACATGCCTGAGGAACAAGCCCAGCAGGCAAGAACGCACCAGAAGCTCAACCGATGCAGCATTCTGGACGAATATCGAGATCAAATAGAAAGAATCTTCTATGACACAGAAGGTAATTGCGTCAATGTCCAGGAAGTATTCGCCAAACTTCATCCAGAAATGCAGCCTTCGCTACGTCTGATTCAATGGTACTGCCAGAAAGAAGGTTTCCGCAGTTGCTTGCGCCATACACGAGCTACCAAGCACACCAGAAGTATCGAAACACCTCCCGGGTTTGAGGTTCAGATTGATTTCGGCGAGAAAACCGTTTCAGTCAACAGCGAACCAACGACGATCCATTTTTTTACTGCGACTTTGGGGTACAGCAGAAAAATCTATGCCGTGTTCTACAAAGCCGAAAACTTTGAAGCGTGGGCGCACGGTCTGGAGCAAACATTCTTGCACTTTGGCGGTATTCCGCGACACGTGGTTTGTGATAACGCGAAAGCCCTCGTTTATCAACCGGCAGCCAATGGTCAACCAATCGAGTACAACAAACGATTCAAAGCAATTTGTCGCTACTGGGGTACGAATCCTCAAGCCTGTAAGCCCCACAATCCAGAGGAAAAAGGAAAAGTAGAACGCACTGTTAGCTACGTGAAGTCGAGCTTTTTGAAGGATTTTCGAGCCTTCACTTCGCTGGAGGACATCCAAGAGAAATTCGAACTTTGGACTGAACAGTGGGCTGATAAGCGACGTATGCACACAGCTGACAGCTTGCCATTTACTCCGCGAGAAAGGTTCACTTTGGATAAGGCGGCTTTACTGCCAATCTCCAAACCACCTTTAAACAACTACCGTTTGGAAAAAAGAAAAGTGGGCATCGGTGGCCTTATCACCGTGGACTATTGCCGTTACCAGTTACCAGCCGAGTTGACGGAACAGTCTGTCGATCTGATGATCGGAGTTAACACGATCGTCGTACTTCACCAAGGGAGCACCATTGCGCGTTTAGATAAGAACACCGACGCCGTCAAAAGTATGGCACGTATTCTCAAACGTGACGCAAACGATATGGTTGGCAAGGCTCTTGCCGCCAACACCTGGGTGGCTAACAGTCTGAAATACAACCCTTTGGGACGTTCGTTGTCCGATTATGAGGAGGCCGCACGATGGTGAAAACAGCCACTCAAATCGAGCAAATCAAGCAAATGGCTAAGTCACTTCGGCTCACGCTCATTTCTGAAGACTTGGAAATGATGCTCCACGAAGCCGATGAGGCCAAAATGTCTCATCGCGAGTTCTTGATGCACATATTCAGTTTGGAGTTGAAACGTCGAAGCATTCATCGCATCAAAATGGGTGTTATGGCCGCTCATTTTCCAATGCAAAGGACATTGGAGGGTTTTGATTTTTCTGTGCAGCCCAGTATCGAGCCGGCCAAGGTACGCGATCTGGCTCAATGCGATTGGATAGCTCAAGGCCACAATCTGCTGCTACAAGGTCCACCGGGAGTAGGCAAAACGCATTTGGCAATAGCCTTGGGAAGAGCCGCGATCGAGAAAGGGTACTCAACCCTGTTCGTAACAGCAGCGCAACTCGTCAATACGTTGATAAAGGCACAGGCAACGGGATGTCTGGAAGATCGACTTACAGCCTTATTTAAGCCGAAGCTACTGATCATTGATGAGCTGGGTTACGAACCCATGGGACCAGAGACAGCACATCTGTTATTCAGCTTGTTTAACCAACGTTATGAACGCAGGAGCATTGTCATTACGACAAACCGGCATATCACGGACTGGGGCGTATTACTAGGGGATCCAACAGCCACATCGGCCATCCTAGACCGTTTTTTGCATCATAGTTGTACCCTGACAATCAATGGAGACAGCTATCGCCTATTGGAGAAAAAAAGAGAGGGACTAATAATAAATCAACCACCGCAACTCACGACACAATCGTAAATCTCTCTGGAAAGGTCTCATTGCGTTTACCCTGGAAAAAAGTCATTGCGCTTGACAGCCGTAAAGGAACTGGCAATCGACCAATACTGTCCATCTTCGCCCGGTGACATGCGATGTAATGCCGAAGCAATCTTGACGATTGTCTGAGTGTCCAAATTCGGCGAAATCAGAAAACTCCAATTGGGATAGAGCGACGTAGAAGTCATACATCGAACTTCCGACTGAGCTCGAACACCAACGGGCTTGAGTCCGTCCAAAACATCAATGCCCTGTTTCCTCATTCGCTCTGCGTAACATGCATTGAGAGTCACAGCATCCACTTCCCCTCGCTTCAAGGCATCAAGACGTCGTTGCGGCAGCAACCCATATGCTGTGACGTTTGAGAAAAAATGCTTGTGATCGTATCCCTGGTCAGCCAAGTCCTTGAGCAGTGTTAAGTAACACTGAAATCCGTTGGGCAAATTCACCCCCAACCGTTTGCCTTTCAAATCCTGGATGTTCTGGATGTCACTTCTATCTTTGAGCGTAACGATCAGGGCTCCGACAGCATGATCGGGATCCGGTTGCAATGGCGTCACAAGCGTAGCAATGTCACGCATTCCGTTTTGGATGTTGCGCCAATAGATAGCCGAACCGACGATCGCAATATCAGCTTTTCTTTGCAGAATCGCTCCCTCAAGCTCCGGCAAACTAACTGTCTTTATAACCAACTTGCGCGGAGCCACTGCTTTTGACACAACATCAATCGTTCGATCTGCCACACTCATCTTGAGTCCCGGCAACGAAAATTCATTACTGTAAAGGACTATTTCGTCGCTTTCTGCGGTCAGACATTCACCCGTCATGCAGAAACAACACAGACCGATGGTCAAAAACCTCTTCAACCACCCGCTCACAAGCTCCTCCTTATTGCCTAGGCCCGGTTTTTGTAATGCCATCTTGCCATGTCTCTCTGAGAGGCCATATTTCTAAATCACAATTTCCTGACCACGAGCAAGGTGCGCGCGCACAAGCGTTCTTAAATTGAAATAGAGATCAAAAAATGCTCGGACAGGGGCTGGTCGCATGACGAGTTTCCCTGATCCTTCTAACCACTGTAGAAGATGGAGAGAACGCTATGACCAATCTCAATCGTAGAAACTTTTTGGGTTTCACAAGCGCTTTCATCGGCTCTGCTGTTGCTGCGCCCGCTTTCGCCACTCCTTCCACCACCGAGAAGTGGGATATGACAACCGATATCATCATTGTGGGCGCTGGCGGGGCTGGACTGGCTGCTGCTGCACAAGCCGGGCTGCTTGGCGTTAAATGCATCGTCTTGGAAAAAGAACCGGTCGTTGGCGGATCCTCCGTCATCTGTGGTGGCAAGTGGGCAGTGAGCGGATCGGAACTTCAAATTAAGCAGGGCGTCAAAGACAGCGAGGAACTTTTCGTCAAGGACATGATGGACTGCGGCATGCAGAAAAACGACCTTGAAGTCGTCAAAGCTTACGTCAAAGAAAACAACGAAACCTGGAAGTGGGTACACACAGTTGGAAAAATTGAACCGCTTGCTCTCAACATGGCCGGCGGTCAGAGCGTCCCTCGTTCACTCGTCGTAAAGCCCGGCCAAGTGATCGAATTCTTGCGCAAAACAGCAACAGACAAAGGTGCTCAGATCATGACCAGAGTCAAAGCGGAACGCCTTCTCTGGGACAACAAATCAAATCGGATCTGCGGTGTCAAGGCAAGCCGACGCGGCAAAACCATCACCATTCGCGCTTTGAAAGGTGTCGTACTGGCTGCCGGTGGATTCTCTCGCAATCCTCAAATGCTCAAGAAATACGCACCGCAGCTTGAAAATGCAGCTGTTATTGCCGGTCTCGGAACTCAGGGCGACGGAATTCTCATGGCTCAGGCCTACGGTGCCGACATGATCGACACCAACTACATCAAAGCCACTTATGGTTTTGCTCCCACTGCAACTACCATCGCTCAGAAATCCAACAGTCAGTACATGGGCGCCATTGCTATTAACAAACTCGGCAAGCGTTTCGGCAATGAGTCGGTTTCCTACAAACTGTTTGCTGACTGGGCTTTTGCTCAACCAGAAGGGAAGAGCTGGCTGATTCTTGATGACGAGATCCGCCGTGATGCTGCCAAGAAAAACCCAACACAAGACGGTTATCTGTGGAATCCCATCGACAAGGGCGAGAAACCGGATTACGTAAGCATTGGCAACACGATTGAAGAGGCTGCACAAAAAGCCGGGCTTGATCCCAAAGCTGTCGCTGAAACTGTCAAACGCTACAACAGTTTTGTCGACTCCGGAAAGGATGAAGACTTCGGTCGCCAGGGGCTTGCGGCCGGAAAGAGCAAACTCAAAAAGATCGAAAAAGCACCGTTCTTTATCTTCCCTGCAACCGGAGCAATGATTGCAACCTACTGCGGTGTCCGCATCAACCCCAAAGCACGAGTGATTGATGTTTTCGGTGACGTTATTCCCGGGTTATGGGCTGCCGGCGAAATGACCGGTGGCGTTCATGGCGCTGCGTACATGAACGGCACAGCCTTCTCCAAGGCTATGGCATTCGGCCGCATCGCTGTTAAAGATATTGTCGGTAAAGCCGGTTAATCGTATTTAACTCTCCCCATAACGCTCGGTTTTTCCATTCTCCCCTAGCCGAGCGTTATTTCTTTCTAACGGAGTCCTTATGCCCCTAAAGACTTACTTGATCGCTTCGATTGGTTTCGCTCTTCTCTGTACTGCCGTCAACGCGCAAGACAAGGGTCCTTTCGGAGCCGATCGCCATGTTGCCAAAGGTGTTGCTTGTACTGTTTGCCACGGAAAAGATATGAATAACATCGAATATCCGGATGAGACAACGTGCGTGAAATGCCATCCTAAAGCTACGCTCGTTGAGAAGACCAAGAAATTCACGCCCAACCCTCACACTGCACCGCATAACGGCGAATGCACACTTTGTCATATGCAGCATGAAGCTTCTGTCAACTACTGCAATCAATGCCACAAATTTGATTTCGGGAATGTTCCCTAAAAACAGTCCAGAAAAAAAAGGTGCTCTCAAGATAAAAGTCTATCGAGCACCTTTTTATGTTTTATGGGCTAATCGATTATTTCCCCGCTTTCTTCACTTTCTCTACTTGCTCAGCTGCCACGCGTCCGAAAGCCGCTGCCTTTGAAAAAGCCGTCCCCGTCATGTAAGCCGCGCCGTGGAATCCGCCGCAGATTTCTCCTGCCGCATACAGTCCAGAAATTGGTTCCCCATAAACATCAATCACTCTGGCCTTCGTGTCAACTTTCAAGCCGCAATACGTCGCAATCATGGCCGCAGTCGCCGGCATTACAACGAACGGACCTTCAGTTAACGGTACTGGCTTACCCACACCCCCGGAAAGAGTTTTGCGCCCCAGAGGATCCTTTCCAACAGGTGCTGTTTCGTTATACGCCCTAATTGTCTCGGCAAGTTGCTTGGGCGGGATTCCTGCCTTTTCAGCCGCTTCCTCGATTGTCTTCCCGACAAACCCCATGGGCGACGTCCCCTTGGTCTCAACATCCTTCCAGAAGGGAATCTCACGACGGTCTGCCTTCATACCTGCCTGACGAACCTTGTTGTCAAATACCGTAAACGTCTTGGCTTCCGGCTGTGTCAAAGCCTTGTCCCCAATAAGCTTGTAGGAAATCGATTCATTCACAAATCGCTTTCCTTCTTTGTTCACAATAATGCCGCCGTTGTAGTAAATGTAGCTTTTCTCGCTCGCTGAGCCCTGAGGTTTGAAACCGTAGGTAGCCTTGATGTAATTGGTATCGAGAACATCTGCCCCCAAAGATAACCCCATCTTCAGACCATCACCGGTATTGCCAAGACCAGCAACCGCCCATGCGCTCTTCATCGCCGGAACATATTTACCCAGAAGCTCTGGATTTCGAGCAAAACCACCAGAAGCCAACAAAACGCCATAACGCGCCTGTATATTCTTGGTTTTTCCTCGGGCCTTTACACGCACACCTGACACACATTCTTTCTCAGAATCCCACAGCAAGCGTTCTGCCGTCGTTCTGAGCTCAATCTTTGCTCCATGCTTTACTGCATAACTTCTGTAAAACTCAACAACCTCCGAAGGTCGGAACGCATGTACACGCGGAACACTCATACCTCCGGCTGCGTGCACATCAAGAGCCTTTACACCGTTCTTCAATAGCCACTCATATTCTCGATTAGTCTCTCTGACATAGGCTTTCACAAGCTCGGGATCATTCATGTGCCCACCAGTCTTAAGCATATCCTCAACAAAAATTTCTTCGCTGTCTTTCACCCCTGCGTCTTTTTGCATCTGTGTTCCACTGGCAGCCCAACTACCACCACAAATTGCAGAAGACCCGCCCACAGTCGGCATCTTTTCCAGTACCACAACACTTAGACCTGCTTGGGCAGCATAACCGGCCGCACTTAATCCTGCGTTTCCTGCTCCAATCACAACAAAGTCATATGCGTCATCGTATTTAACAGGTGCCTTCACAGGCACAGCAACAGCCTCATGTGACAAGCCTGCTGTCATAGCGCTAAACAATCCGGCTTTAAGGAAATTGCGTCGATTGGTCATATTTCCCTCCTTTTGGATATCCCTCTGTGCTGGCTGACCACGTTGACCCTTTATCCCACCTGTGTCTATTGGGACGGTCTTCTCACGCAATCAATTTAGATTTGAAGTTACGCGCGCATGTTGTACAACATCAATGTTTCCTTTCTATCATTTCGCATTGACTTGTAACATGCTACTCAGACGAACACTTCAACGCTCAATCTATATTGTAGGAGGCCATTTTTTGATAGTCATTAATAAATTAAATTAACACAAACAAAAGATCGTCCAAGAATAAATATGACCATTTATTAAATAGATTATGAAAAAACTTTAGCTCTGTAAGAAGATTCTTTTTTATATTTCACAATATGCCCAGACCTCATAAAAGACTCAAAAGCACCAATCGCTCTGTCAATTGAGTCTTTTAATTTACTGAAAACTAGAGAACTCTCATATAAAGACAACTCCACAAGATCACGTAAGTCTTCATTAGACACCATTTTTTTCTCAAGGCAGAAATCTTGATACTCTTTAGAGTCTAGATATGAATGAAGGCACTGACTGACTTTTTGAATTTCTAAAGAAAGACGTTCTGTCTCTCTCAACAGATCTTTATCATTTAAAACAAACTCAACCCTATCAACAAGTCGGAGCATTTCAGTCATTTCGCAATTTAGTTCGTCCCCAATCTTCTTGATTTCCCCATAAATCAGGCTTGAAACCAAATCACTCTTGAAGAAACGCAATAATCTTAAAACTTTATTTCCTTGATCATAGAAAGCAAAAAAACATTCTTCCGACTTTAAAATAATGTCTCTATTATGTATGTTAACTTGCAATTCATTTGTTTTCTTCGTGCAATAATAGGCGACACAAGCAGGGACAATTATCGTTAAAAAATCATTGAATGAAATATTCAAGAATTCAACGATTTCACACAAAACACATTTAGCCATTTCAAGAATCACCTCAAGTGACATTATCAAGCCTCATACACAATCGCAACATAATTCACTCCAATGCAAATTTATTATTTTAACAATTTACATTAACATCAATTTAATTTGCCCCTATTTCTCATGACTATATATCACAAACTTTCAATTTTCAATAAAAACATTTTTACTTCATATCAATTGAAATCCCAATTGATTTCGACATCACTCTCAACATGCAATCTCATTCTCGCTTCAATATCAATTGAATTTACTGTCCACCCCAGAGCTTGACAATTTTTTACAAAAGTATTTATCCTATTTTTCCCAAACATTTCTCTGAGAGTCACGACAACCCCAAATCTTAAGTTATGCTTTCGTACAGAGCTCAATCTCTCCTTGGTTCGAATACTTAACCCCCATTGAGGATTGTCTTCATTCAATATTTCTCTAGGGCAACGCCGCACTTTTATTAATTCACTTACTCTTTTTACATTATCCCATTTCCTATAAAGCGCTCTAGCATCCTCTTCCAAATTAAATCCATTTAAATCTTCCCCTTGTGAATTATTATTGATTGACTTAATTCCAATATAAGCGCGAATCTTTTTTGTTTTTGAATCTTTTTTTGACTTTTTTACCAATCTACCAAAATGCAAGTCTAACTCTGTTTGCGTATAGTCAACTCCTTGCCAGCGCTCACCTTCAGGAAAATAGCATAAAGTTGCCCTGGCATAATAAGGATATTTAGAGTCAAAAATCGGAACAGGCAGTTTATATGTATACGTATCATATGCTGCACAAATTCCGCTCAAAACAAATCTTATTTCGTCATCACTTGACTCTAAAATATTTTCAATTCTAATAGGTACGACACCAAAACCTTTCGTATTTCTATCAGAAGATGAATTCAGCCATCCTGCAGCAGAATCGATAAGCATTGCTTTTGCAACTTCGCGAGAAAGATTCATATAATAAACTAAAAATGCGACTTTACGGCTTATCCAAGCCGCAGCAAAGGATGTCCCCTGATCCTCTTCTAACCCATCACACCCCCACACTTTTATTTTTTTATCATCGTCTCCACCAAAATAACTAACATCAGGTTTCGTGAAAAAAGACAACACAGGCCCATTTCTAGTATATGATGCGGCTTGACCTTTTGAGTTAACTGAGTTTACAACTAACGCATTTAATGAATCAGCAGGCGCTCCCAATCTGGAAACTTCGCCATGTTGGCATGAATTTGACCCTGAAACAATAAAAAATACATCATATTTATACTGCAGTCGATCTAGTTCAGCACCAATAACAGATATATAATTTTGTTCTGTTTCTTCTTTCGCACCAAATGAAAAATTCCATACCCGGATAGTTCTATTCTCCACAATAATATTCTCCAATTTCCTCAGAATCGTTGCAATACTAGATGCTTCTTTTGCCCCATTCATAAGACGAAAATGTCGAACACGAAACCTTCCGCAACCATCATCAAGATCTGGGTTTAATGTTGGTCCATCAACAATAATGGAACTAACCTTGGTACCATGATCTTGGGCATCCTTGCGCTTATCTGGATCTATATCTAATGGAATATCCAATCTATCTTGGTACGTCACCCATTCCTTAAAATAAACATTCTCATCAAAAGCCGTATCAATAACCCCAACTATAGGCTCTTGTGCAGGTTTTGGAATATATGGTGCCGATCTACTAATAAAAGCGCTATTCAACGTAACACTTTCATACCTATTCGGTACTGACATACTGACAAGAAATGGAGCATTCTGTACCAAACTTTTAATTTCTTTAACACCAAAAAAAAATGTTCTTTGATCCTTAGATATTGGATAAGAATCAATTTTAAGATCTTTCAAAATTTCATTTATTGGCCTTCCCGTTTCAATTAATTGAACCAACATTGGCTCTTCAGGTATCGCAGTTACTCCCTCGCCTTTATATTCTATGAAATCATCAACATGAACCAGCTCACAGATCAATTGGCAAAACTCACTCTTACTTAAATTAAAGTTTGCCAAATTCATTGACTCAACAACCTTTCCTACATTATTCTTCCCTGGACTTGCCACTTTTTCAAATTGCTCCTTAGTTATTTTCTTATCAGGGAAGCATGAAAGAGCACCAGAAATATTATTAAGACGTTCGATGGCTCTAATTATTATTTCCGGACGTAAAAAATAAACAAATACATGCTTTTTATATTGTTCCCCCTTAAAAAAAACTCCACGAATATGCTTGTCCGATGGCTCTTTAGTCGAAATAGTAAACAATCGTTTAATTCGTTTACTTTTAGGGAGAACTCTCTCACAAATTACCGCTATAAGCATCCCATTGATTAGATTCTTATGCGAACAATTTTTCTGAATTTCTAAGAGCTGACCTCTTAATTTGTTTACTTTTTCAAAAGATAGGAATTTACCTTTTGGTAAAGACAATGGTCCTAGACCTGCATCATTAGACATGGCATCAAAGCGCCCTACCAATTCAATCACGGAATTCATATCTACTCTCTACTTAAAATTCTGCTAATTTGGCTTTTAGATTTATTTGCTATTAATTCTATCTCACGAAGAGAAAATCCTTGGCTAGATAGATTTTCTATTTTTGGTTCCTCTCCTTGAAATTCTTCATACAGAGATCTCAGGAAACTAAATGATCGACTAGGATCACTAAAAGCTACAGCTGTTCTGATTTGATTTTTCATCACACCTGGTGCCTCGAGACGAGATAATTCAAATATTTTTTTGGCAACTCTCATAACAGTCTCCGTTTTCTCTGAATTATCCAGGCAGGACGAAAGTATATAAAGAGCTGACCTAATTAAATCTTCAAGCTCATAACAATCGAAACTTAGAATATATTCAAAGCGTCTACGCAGAGCAGGATCTATTTTTTCCCCTAAATTGGTAGTAGCAAAAATTACCGTACCAGAACCAAGATTATCCATTCCTCGAATAAAAGCCGTTGTTGCCCTCCCCATTTCTCGAATATCATTACTATCAGTCCTTGTCAATGCAAGTCCATCTATTTCATCAAATAAGTATAAACATGATTCGGGAATTGAAGATTGTGCTATTTCATCAAATAGCTTCTCAATATTTTTAGCCGTCTGCCCCATTCGGCTATCTATTAATTGATTAAAATTAACTGAATACAGTTTTCGCCCCAAGGCAAAAGCTAAATGTTTAACAACTTCCGTCTTTCCTGTTCCTGGCGCCCCAACGAACAAAAATTTTGAGAGCATTTTTCTCGTATCTATCGCATGGCGAATTCCGCTTACGCTGTTTTTTAGAACTTGAGGAAGTGGAATTTGTGACGGACTTGGAGCAATTTCGACAAACGCATCACTCAACTGCTGTGTTTTTAGCGTGGCTGCTACCTCGTCGCTCGATCTCGTCGGAGCCACGGATGCTGATTGCGGAGTTAAGGATTGAGAAGACATTTGCGCAAGAATGTAATCAGCAACATCATGCTTGTGCTCACGCCTAAAAAAATCAGCAACATCACTCGCAGCACGATCAAATTCCAGGTTGTTACGTTGATAGTGATAGCGGATTAGGTCTAAGAGAAGGCGAATGTTCATAAGACACCATAAGAAGAAAGGGACGCTAAAGCATCTTTGCGGGACATAGATTTGCTACATATTGAGTTGTCTGCTATCATAAGCAACATGATAGCACTGGTTAGTCGTTTTTTCATATGTATCGCTCAAACCAGGTACTATCATAGTCATCCGACGGGACAGTTTTTTGCGTGTTCAGCAACAATATTTTCCCGAGATGATAAAAAAGAAAGGGCGTTGCAAACTACCACTTTGCAACGCCCTAGAGAGACGGGAAACGGGCTACGTCTCCCTGTGTCTTGTCGACTGTGAGGGATTCTATCACGGGTCATGGCACTTCAAATAAAGCCTTCAATCTTTTGCTAGGACTTGTACAGCCAATTTAGCCCCTACAGACTAGCAGTATATTTTACAAAGGAAATTAGTTATGCCTAATCATGATACTCATAGAATCACCCCAATCGAGAAAGGTAAAGCTTGGAGTCTGAAACGTGACGGAGCGCAAAGACGAACGGGAATCTATAAAACCAAACAAGAAGCTATCGAACACGGCCGAACAGTTAGCCGTAATCAGAAAACTGAATTGGTTATTCACAAGCGCAATGGTCGCATCTGTCAGAAAGACAGTCACGGAAATGACCCGTTCCCGCCCAAGGGCTGAGAGACCTCGCATCCGCGTAGTCTAAGCGTTTGAATTGCGCACCCCAGCTCAGGAGGGTAGCGACATAGGAGAGCTATAGGCAACTACGGCCCTCCTATATTCCTTGATCAAATTTCATTTCGAAAGCATCACGCACAGCAGAAATGCCTTAACGTACCGTACTTTTAAATAACGTCTAACAGGGCGTAGGGACTGCGTGTCGCGTTTATCGCGGGCAATTCACTTTCAAAGGTCAGATTGAAAGGCATTTGACACTGCAAAGGATAGAATTTGTGACCGCCTTGGCTACGTGAATGAGCATGTTCTAGGTATGGACAGCTAAACAAACCGAAAATAGCAATTCGCAACTAAAGATTCCGAGCAATACCATTGAGTCGTTGATCAAAACCGAGTTTCTGGCAAGGCTCACGATAACTCAATGCGAGGAGTATTACAAAAAACGATACGATCGAGCCAATGAGCGTCACGCGGGTACTGTAACGTTGTCCTTTGACAACACCAGCATTTCAACGTACTCGACAACGATTACGGATGCCGCGTGGGGACACGTCAAACAAAACCCGGAACTGCGTCAGGTCAACTACATGGTTGTCTGTGATCACGACAGCGGCGACGTTGTCTTTGCCTACGCCTATGACGGCTCCATTAACGACAAATCGATTTTGCCCACAATTTATCTGCAAATGCAGAGTGCCAATTTGTCCCTGAAGGACAACATTCTTGTGACGGATCGAGGATTTCAAAGCATCTATAACACGCAGACAGCCATCAATCTGAAACTGAAGTACATCCAGTTTCTGAACCACTACGAGGGAGCCGTGAGAGCACAGCTTCGTCGAAACGCAAAAGCGTTTAGGGATCCCATCTCACACAACAATCCTCGCATGGGGATTTGCGGTGTCCGAGTTGCCGACCACTGGACTGAACAAACAGAAGATGGTTATCAGCTGCAGCTCGAAGCGCACTTGCATCTTTACCGTGATGCCGTTGTTGCCCAGACGGAAGCCGATGACCTTTATCGCGATGTACTCGACGTTGTTGATCGCAAGAATGAAGAAGTACAGCGGCAACGTGATCAAGAAAAGCTTGTAGCCGAAGCAACAGAAAAAGCTCGAGAGCTCGGCAGCACAAAAGCAGCCAAGGAACCGATTGATAAAGCGAAGAAAGAAGCCGAAAAGTTGTCTATGCCAGCTCCGATTGATCCCGTTCTGTGGAGGCGCGTACGCGGATATCTGCGCCAGAACAAAAAGGCAAAGCCAACCGAACTCGTTTGATCCGTGAACTTTGACGAACTGCAAAAGGCGGTGGAATTTATGGATTGTCGTGCGATTCGAAGCAATGTCGAATCCGCCCCATCTAAGGCGCTGCAGATATATCGCCAACGAGAAATCATCGAGCGAGGCTTTGATCAGCTCAAAAATGAAGTCGGAAGCTCGAGACTGGATGCAACCGAGGCGACGTACAGTGGCAAGCTGTTTATCTACACGATCGCGCAGGCGTTGCGCATGAGCATGCTGAGTACAGCTCGCAAGATGAGCGAGCTCAATCCCAGCCTGAAGATGCCCGAGGAGTCTTTGCGCAAGCTCTTGGGGCTGTTACGCAGCGTACAGGCACGAAAGCACCGTACAGCAGACGCTTTCATCGTTGGTGCCGTGGCCAAACGACACCGTGATCTGTTGGATTTACTAGGAATAGAAAAACTCCCAGGCTACCTCAATCGTTAGTGATCTTGTAGGCCGGGAGTTTGGGGTTGAGCAACCATTCATCAACGGTGCTTCGTAATCTACGATTCAGAGTATAAAAGCCTCTTACGGCACCATCTCCTGCACCTCATCCTTCTTGATGGGCTTCACGAGGTCTTCTCGCTTCACGCCGAGGTACATGGCAATGGCAGCTGCCACGAACACCGACGAGTAGACACCAAGGAGAATACCGATCGTCAGCGCCAGCGCGAAGTAGTGCAGCGCCGGACCACCAAAGAAAAACATCGCAAGCGTCATCGCCAGGGTCGAACCGTGCGTGATCACCGTACGCGAGATCGTGGCCGTAATAGCCGAGTTGATCACCTCAACCGTTTCTGTGCGGCGCATCTTGCGGAAGTGTTCACGAACACGGTCGAAAATAATCACAGATTCGTTAACGGAGTAGCCCAACACGGCCAACACTGCCGCCAGAACAGGAAGCGAGAATTCCCAATTCATCACGGCAAAGATACCGACCACGATCACGATGTCGTGCAAGTTGGCGATGATGGCGGCAATAGCGAACTTCCATTCGAATCGCATCGACAGGTAAATGATGATGCCGGCCACAACGAGCAACAAAGCCGTCAAACCGTCGGTCGCAAGTTCTTCACCGACCTGCGGACCCACGAACTCGTTATTGAGCATCTTAACGCCGGGAGCGGTTTCCTGAAGCACCTTCAGAAGTTCCCCGGCCATCTGACCGGACGTTTCACCCTCCTTCATCGGAAGACGAATCATGATGTCACGAGCCGTACCGTAGTTCTGCACGGCTGCTTCAACACCGAGTTTGCTTTGGATCTGTTCGCGGATCTGTTCCGTCTGAACAGCTTCCGGATACTGCACCACAACCTGGGTGCCGCCCGTAAACTCAATGGACAGAGCCAGACCGTGATAGAAGATCCAGAACACGGCAACAATAAATGAAAGCAAAGAGATCGCGTTCAGAATATGCGAGTAGTGCATGAACGGGATCGTCTTGTGAATTCGGAAAAACTCCATGATTTTCCTCTCTTAATTCTTTACTTCGACTGCGTCTGCGCCGTATCCGGGCGCCAGACCTGACCGATATGCACTCGCGTCAACTTCTTCTGGCGACCATAGATGAAGTTCACCATGCTGCGCGAGACAATCACGGAGGTAAAGAGCGACGTCATAATGCCCAAGCAGTGCACCACAGCAAAGCCTCGCACCGGACCTGAACCGAAGATCAGCAAGGCAATACCGGCAATCAAACTGGTGACGTTGGAGTCGACAATCGTCGCAAATGCCATGCCATAGCCTTCACTGATGGCCAGCTGCGGCGTTCGCCCTATTCGAAGTTCTTCACGAATACGTTCGTTAATCAGCACGTTCGAGTCAACGGCCATACCCAGCGTCAGTGCAATAGCGGCAATACCGGGAAGCGTCAACGTCGCCTGCAGCATGGAGAGCAATGCCACCAGACACATCACATTGCACATCAGGCTGATGGCCGTCACGATACCGAAGACCTGGTAGTAAAGGATCATGAAGACCGCAACGAAACCGAAGCCGTAAAGTGTCGAACGGAAACCGGCAGCAATGTTGTCGGCACCCAAGGACGGGCCGATCAGTCGTTCTTCGACGATTTCCATCGGAGCAGCCAAAGAACCGGCACGCAGAAGCAATGCGGTGTCCGTCGCTTCAATCGTCGTCATACGACCGGAAATCTGCACGCGGCCGCCGGCGATTTCCTGACGAATGACAGGAGCCGTCACCACTTCGCCCTTACCCTTTTCAAAAAGGATGATGGCCATGCGCTTGCCGACATTGTCACGGGTCACATCACGGAAGATGCGGGCGCCTTTGTTGTCAAGCGTCAGGTTAACGGTGGGTTCCTGCGTCTGAGAATCGAAACCGGGCTGCGCGTCATTCAAGTTTTCACCGGTGAGCACCACACGACGCTTCACAAGAATCGGACGGCCTTCACGGTCGAAATATTTTTCATCGCCGAAGGGGACATTCCCCTGAGCCATTTGCGTCAGTGCTTCAGGCGAATCGTCGACCATGCGCACTTCCAGGGTTGCGGTACGGCCCAGAATGTCCTTAGCCTTGGCCGTATCCTGAACACCGGGCAACTGCACCACGATGCGGTCAGCACCCTGTTGCGCAATCACGGGCTCAGCCACACCCAATTCGTTAATACGGTTATGCAGCGTGGAGATGTTCTGCTTTAAGGCATATTCCTGAACGTTTTGAATAGCCTTCTGCGAAAGTTCCGCCGAGAGAATGAACTTGCCGGCTCGATTACCTTCCGTCACAACCAAATCAGGCTGCGTGGAACGAAGAAGGTCATTGGCACGAGCGCGTTCCTGTTCGTCGTTAAAGGCAATCACAACGGTATTGCCCTGACGAGAGATACCGGCATGGCGGATACGCTTGTCACGGAATTGGGTACGCAGATCGGCTGCCGTTGATTCGGCGCGCTTTTCAATGGCCGAATGCATATCGACCTGCAACAGGAAGTGCACACCACCGCGAAGGTCAAGACCGAGATACATCGGCAGAGCATTGATCTTCAACAGCCACTCGGGGGTGTTGGGAACCAGGTTGGGCGCGACGATGTAGGAAGGATCCGTGCGATCGGGATTAAGCGCGCGTTCAAGCACTTCGCGGGCCTGAAGCTGCTTTTCAGCTTCCGTCGGATCAAAGCGCACACGAACGGTGTTCTGCTGAGCACCCCGTTCGAAGAAAACGCCGTTAGGCTTTAACTGCGCGTCTGCAAGCGCCTTTTCCACACGTGCAAGCACCGTCTCGTCGATCTTCACCGTCGACTTTCCGGAACTCACCTGCACTGCAGGCGATTCACCGTAAAAATTCGGCAAGGTGTACAGCGCCGCAATGAGCAGAACCACTCCGATGACGATGTACTTCCAAAGAGCGTATCGATTCATACTAAAAACTCCGGGCCATTCCGTGATCCTTTCTTTCGATTGTCCTCAAGATCAGTCACAGTTGCCTTTCGTTGCGAAAATCAAATCGGCAAAAGGGATTTTCCTCTTAGCCTACAAAACTCTCCCTCGGAGAGTTTTGTTTCGGCAAAAAACGAGGTGATTGTGCAAACACTTCCGTTTTTTGCGCAACAACCGCAACAGGTCGTTGACCAATTGCGGTGCATTAACTAAACGGCAAAGCGGGCGTCAGCCATATCCTTTTTTGTCGGATACGGCCCGCCCGCTGCATAAAAGCCGCTTTTACTTGTCGATTGACTTGAGCGTGCCGCGGGGCAAAACCGTCTGCACGGCGCCGCGCTGCATCGTGATCGTCACAGGATTGCCTTCAACGCGGCTGATTTCGATCACGACATACTGTTCGCTCACTTCGGCGATACGGCCGGCCAAACCGCCGATCGTTACGATTTCATCACCCTTGGTGAGCGCTTCGCACATCTTCTGATGCTCCTTCTGGCGCTTTTGCTGCGGACGGATCAGGAAGAACCAGAACACAACAAAAATCAGAATGATCGGAATGATCTGCATCAGCAAACCACCGGTACCACCGGCAGCGGCCGCACCTGCGGTCTGAGCCATTGCGTCAGAAATGAAAAACACTTCTTACCTCTTTTAAAGTTTTCTCGTTAAAAATCTTCTCGCGCGACGCCGCCGGCGTGCACTGCAAAGCTTACGGATTATACGGAAAATCCTTGAAGAGCCTCGAAAAAATGCATTAGAGATTTACCAGTGTCAGCTGTTGTTTGCAATTTTGCAATGCGCCTGCGGCAAACCTTTCCGTCATCGATCTAGAATGGCCCTGCATCGTTAACCGCAAAAATTCTTCACTGGGCTGAAGATTTTTATATCAAAATTCTCCAATGTACTGAAGATTTTTTGAGTCACACTGTCACGGCACCAACGCCGGTGCATCCAGTCCCGTCTTTTCATCCAACCCGAAGAGAATGTTCATCGCCTGCACGGACTGCCCCGCAGCGCCCTTAACCAGATTGTCTTCCACCGCCAGCACGATAATCAGATCACCATTCCCCGGTCGATGAACCGCCAAGCGCAGGAAATTGGAGCCACGCACGCTTCGCGTTTCAGGCGTGGATCCGGCCGGCATCACATCCACAAAATACTCGTCGGCAAAGCGATCTTCATAAAGTTTTTGAAGGTCAATCTCGGTCGACGCGTCCTTCAAGCGAATATAGATCGTCGAATGAATCCCTCGAATGGTCGGCAACAGGTGCGGCACAAACGTGAGCTTCAGGTCGTCCGTGCCGGCAAGGATCTTCAGCTGCTGTTCGATCTCGGGCGTATGACGATGCCCTTTGAGACCATAAGCATGGAAGTTATCCGACATTTCGGCGGTGATGATCGACACGTCAGCCTTCTTGCCGGAGCCGGAAATTCCTGACTTGCTGTCGGCAATGATGGTCTTCAAATCAAACGTACCCGGATGCACCTTTTCGTACTCCATCAGGGGCAACAAGCCCAATTCGATGGACGTCGGATAGCAGCCCGCCATGCCGAGAATTCGAGCGTTCTTCATCTTCTCGCGCATGGTCTCGGGTTGACCATAGACCGATTCTTCCAGCAGGTCCGGACAAGCATGATCAAGCTTGTACCAGGTCTTGAACTCACCCGTATCGCGCAAACGGAAGTCAGCCGCAAGATCAATGATCTTGACGCCGGCAGCGGTCAATTCACGTGCCATGCTCATTGCCACTCCGTGCGGCGTTGCAAAAAACACCACGTCGCAAGCGGTGAGTTCGGCTTCTTCGGGTGTCGTAAAGACCAGATCATCCATAAAGCCCCGAAGCGACGGATACATGGTCGTCACCTTGGTTCCCGCATCCTTGCGCGACGTGATGGCGCAAACCTTGACATTGGGATGGCGGCTCAGCAAACGCAACAGCTCCACCCCTGTGTAGCCTGTTCCTCCCACGATACCAGCCTTGATGTTCTTTTCTTGCATGTCGAAAACTCCCCGAAGACTCTTTTGTTGTGATGTCTTTGGCAAAAAGAAAACCTTCCGGCAACGAGCATAAAAAAAACCGCCGCCCGGGAAAGGGAGACGGTTTTTTCGCTTCTTGCCCCGGCTTTCTTCGCAAACCAAAGTTTGCAAAAGTATACTGAGGCAAAACGCTTGCGAATGAACGATTAGCGCTTGCTGAACTGCTTGGCGCGGCGGGCCTTGCGCAGACCAACCTTCTTACGTTCGACTTCGCGGGCGTCGCGGGTCACGAGGCCGGCAGCCGACAGAACGGGCTTGAGACCTGCGTCGTAGTCGATCAGAGCGCGGGTGATGCCGTGGCGCACAGCACCGGCCTGGCCGGATTCGCCGCCGCCGGTCACGTTCACCATGATGTCGAACGTTTCGACATTTTCGGTGAGCTGCAGGGGCTGCATAACGATCATGCGGCCGGTTTCGCGCTTGAAGAATTCGTTGAGATCACGGCCGTTGATCACGATCTTGCCCGTGCCGCGCTTGATGAAGACGCGAGCCACAGAGCTCTTGCGACGGCCGGTGCCGTAGTTGTAGTTACCGATCATCTTTTTTCCACCTTAAATGTCAAGAACCTTGGGCTGCTGTGCGGTGTGCGGGTGTTCGGCGCCGGCGTAGATCTTGAGCTTCTTGATCATGGCGTAGCCGAGACGGCCCTTCGGGAGCATACCCTTGACCGCGATTTCGAGAGCACGGCCGGGGTGCTTGGCCTGCATTTCCTTGAAGGTGGTTTCGTAGATACCGCCCGGATAGCCGGTGTGACGGTAGTACGTCTTCTTACCGGCCTTTTCAGCAGACAGCTTGAGCTTGTCAGCGTTGATCACGACGATGTAGTCGCCCGTATCGACATGCGGCGTGTATTCGGGCTTGTGCTTGCCGCGCAAGCGGAGTGCGATTTCGGCAGCAAGGCGGCCAAGCACCTTGTCGCTGCCATCGACCACGTACCAGTCGCGCTGTACTTCGAGCGGCTTGGCAGAGAAGGTCTTCATTGTTGTCACCTGATTCACAAAAGGACGCAGCAGATGAATTTCGAACCGCCTCGCACAGGGTGGCGCCTGTACTTTGCACAGGTTGGAGCTGTTAAACGGCCTGCTCGCGTCAATAAACAAAAACGAGGCAAAAACCACCGAAGCGCACTGCGTTCTAACTTCGCCGTGCACCGAATTCAGTGCCTTTTACCGGGAATTTCTTGTTGATTTTCTTTTTGCCGCTTGTCGCCATCAGTCCAGTGGAAAACGGGGAAACTGAAAGCACGGTGAAAATCAGACGCGCAATAATACACGATCAAGCAAAGAATTGCCAATGTCCGAACACCGGCAACCGCCTTGTTTTTATTACGCTTTTGTTGACAGGCATCGGCCGGCAGAACACGTGATCCGCCCGCCTTTGCCAAGACTCACTCTTCGACCGGCTTAATGTGCGTGGCCTGCTTGCCCTTGGGGCCTTCGACAACTTCAAAGGTCACCTTTTGACCTTCCTTGAGGCTCTTGAACCCTTTCATCTCGATGGCGGAAAAATGAGCAAAAAGCTCTTCGCCGCCCTCATCGGGCGTAATGAAACCAAAGCCCTTGACGTCGTTAAACCACTTGACCACTCCCTGTGCCATATCTTTCCTCTTTTTATATGTTGGTTTGATTTCGTAGGAGTCTTCGCGTCCGTTGGCGGTTTTAGGCGTTTACAGCGACGCAAATTCTCTTTTTCAATGTTCAACATTACGCCATCTTGCGGCTTTCACGCGCATGGCGGACTTGTCTTTTTGCATCGTGTGCTTTGTCGGACACACAATCGGCAACAACACCACTTCGCAAGAGCGCAAATATACGATATATTACCTAGGGCGTTTTTCCTTTCCTTCGTTGTTCATCATGTCGCGTTTTATTCTCGGTCTGACATTCTCGTTCATCAGTTGTGCGCTTGCAGCGCAGACATTTGATGAGACCATTGCCGTTAAGATCGGCGACAAAATTGTCGAACTTGAAGTCGCGCGCACCTCAGTTGAGCACCGCACCGGTCTGATGAACCGCTCCTATCTTCCGGCCGATCACGGCATGCTCTTTGTTTTTGCCGCACCGCGTCCCACCGCCATGTGGATGAAAAACACCCTGATTGATCTGGATGCGGCCTTTATCGATGCGTGCGGTCGCATCACGCAGATCGTCTCGATGCAAAAAGGCTCCCTTGAACTGCACCATTCCCGTGTTGCCGCCTCCCGCGTCATCGAAATGAACGCCGGCTGGTTTGCCCGCAACAACGTCAAGGCAGGCACCCTGATCCCGGCACTGGCGGACAATCGCTACTGCAAACACACAAGCGCCGATACCGCCGCCCGATAAGCACTCTCACTGGTGCTTTGATCGTTCGTTTTGACAACAAAAGAAGCAGAACGAACCGAATCGAACTGCCTCTCTTTGTTCCGTTATCGCCGGAGACGGCGACGCGCACCAAACCGAGATGCGCGTCCGAATTGTCTATGCGTTTTTAGGCGCCGCAACCGCAGGATCCGCAGCAGCAGCCTTCTTCCCCGCGGCAGTCGCAGTCGCACGGTTCACCGTTGAAGCGACGCTGCACGAAGTCCCAATTGACGAGCTTGTCAAAGAAGGCCTGGATGTATCCGGCGCGAGCGTTGCGATAATCGATGTAATAGGCGTGTTCCCAAACGTCGATAACCATCAAGGGCTTCAAATGTTCCGTCAGAGGCGTGCCGGCGTTGGAAGTCGAATAGATTTCAAGCTGACCGTCAAGGCGCTTCACGAGCCACGTCCAACCGGAACCGAAGTTGTTGGCTGCCTTGGCCGAGAAGTCCGCCACAAAACCCTCGAAAGAACCCCACTGCTTGACGATGGCTTCCAGCAACGCACCGGTCGGCTGGCCGCCGCCATTGGGGGTCAGGCACTTCCAGTAGAAAGCGTGGTTGTAGGTTTGAGCAGCATTGTTGAAGATCGGGCCCTGACTCGTCTTGATGATTTCACGCAAGGACTCGGCTTCGTACATCGTGCCTTTGATGAGACTGTTGAGATTGTTGATGTAGGTCTGGTGATGTTTGCCGTAGTGGAATTCCAGCGTTTCCTTGCTGATGGCCGGGGCAAGGGCGTCCATTTCATAATCAAGCTTGGGCAAAACGAACTGGCTCATTGGACTTCTCCTCGAGAATCGGTTATCGATCGGATTTCTCTGCATACAGGGCGCGTGAGCTCCAAAATTGCCCTCCGGGGATGGAGGCCGGATCGGACACGATCCATTACTGCCTCACGAAACGCCCTTTGTCACTAACAGATAATAGTCCGAAATCTTCGGGATTCCGTGCAACAACGCTTGCCGAACGTAAATTCCTTTCTTTTTAAAGGAAATTTTTTCAAAATTTGGGCTTGCGTTCGGTCACCTGTGCGCGCACCGATCCCTTCTCGAACAGAATGGATACCATTTCGCCTTCGGTGAGCTGTTCGGCAGCGCGTACCGGACGACCTTGACTGTCGGTCGTCAGAGAAAAGCCGCGTGCCAACGTTTTGGTGATGTCCAAAGCGTTCAAAGAGAGGGTGAATCGCTCGAGTTCTGCACGCATGGCTTCAATACACAAACAAACGGATTGCTTCAGGCGTTTTTCAAGATGCACGGTCTCGGCCTGCGCTTGCCCGAAAGAGGGACGCACTCGCCGCAGATTCATCTGCGCCAACGCGACCTTGCCTGAAGCCGCTTGCAGCGTCACGCGTCGTTCGGCCGCCAGAGCCATCGCATTGCGATCGAGCCGTTCGGTGAGTGCGTCGAGATAGCGCTCATAACGCTCACGCCACTCTTTTTGAGCCGGCAGACGCGCCTGCCATCTCAAAATGGCGTTTTGCATGGCCGACTGCAAACGAGCAGCCTGAGTAAGCTGCGCCTTACTCAAACGCAGTCCGGAATGCATGGCCGTTTCAAGACGCGTCTGCAACGTAGAAAGCCATTGCGGCGCCGCGGCCCAGTGCTGCAGCACCAAAGAACAGGCCGCAGTCGGCGTCGGGGCTCTCACGTCGGCAGACATATCCGCGATCGTAAAATCGGTCTCGTGTCCGATACCTGTGACAACCGGCATCGGCATCGCCCGCAATTCTCTGGCAAGCGCTTCGGAATTAAAACTCCAGAGATCGGCCAGAGAGCCCCCGCCTCGCACAAGCAACAGCACGTCAACTTCGTTCTTTTCTCGGACCTTTTGAAGTGCGCAGAGAAGCTCCGATTCGGACGACTCCCCCTGAACCCCCGCGTGATAGATCACAAAGGGAACCCAGGGAGCGAGATTGGCCCGGGTTTTGAGAACATCCTGAAGCGCCGCCGTTTCGGTACTTGTAACCACGCCAACCGTCTGCGGATAGCGCGGCAATTCTTTTTTAAGCGAAGCGTCAAAGAGACCTTCGGCCAAAAGCTTGCGTTTGAGCGCTTCGAATTTGGCAAAAAGCGCACCGTCGCCGGCAGCCTGCACGGCAACAACGTTGAATTGCAATTGACCTCGCACCTCAAAGACATCAAGCGTGCCGGTGAGAACCACCGCATCACCCTGATTGGGCAGTCTTTCCAACCGATAGGCATTGCGGCGCCAGATCACGCAATGCAAAATCGCATCGTCTTCGTTGTCCTTGAGATCCAGATAGACGTGACCGGACGGATAGGGTTTGATGGAATGGATTTCGCCTTCGATGCGAATCAATCCCAGACGATTCAAGCCGCCCTTGATGCGGCGCAGAATTGAAGAGACGCCGACCGCTGGCGGCAATTGCAGGGATTGATCTTCGTCTGCAGTCATTGCGGCTTGACGATCGCGGGCAATCCGACAGCCACCATCCAGGGCTCAACTTCAAAAGATGTAATGAGCCCTGCGTGGTTATAAGGATCGTCTTTGGCAAACGCGCGCACTTCGTCGGCCGAGTTTGCGTAGCAGACAATGAGAGCCGAGAGACTCTCAGGCAAAACACCGACCGCCAGCACAAAACCGTCGTCGACAGCCTTTTGCAGGCGCGCGAGATGCTCGGCACGATAAGCGTCGCGCCGAGCCATGTAGTCGTCAACGTAACGGTACGTCAGAACAAAATGCTGCATGACCGTCGGCAGGAAGAATTAACGGCGACGCGACTGGCTGCCGGCAGCCGGAGCCGGAGAGGGACGACCTTCGATGTGGCGGAAGGTAATACGGCCCTTGGTGAGGTCATAAGGAGAGAGCTCGAGCGAAACCTTGTCGCCGGCGAGGATGCGAATGTGGTGCTTGCGCATCTTGCCGTTGGTGTAGGCGATGAGCTCGTGACCGTTTTCAAGCTTGACACGATAGCGGGCGTCGGGGAGAACTTCGAGCACCTGGCCCGACATTTCAATCAGATCTTCTTTTGCCATAAATCCTGTAGAGCACGGCAGAACAACAAAAGATCAGCAGGCCGTGCTGAGGTTGGGTTGGTGAAAAATAGCGGCTGCGGCGCATTCGACCCGATTGTCGATTCATTTTTCACGCAACCGTTTAGTGAAGGCGCCATTTTAGTCAGCGAACCGCTGTTTTTCCAAGATTTTTTAAGGGAATTTTGATCGGCGTCGCCTGTCGGGAAATTTTGGCTCGATTGAACGCCGTTCAGCTTCAGAAAACATCGGTAGGCGAAAATACGTCAAAAAGGCCGCCGCCGGCTTGTTTTGTCCAATTTTCATCGGGCGACCGCTAAAATTCGAGCGTAACAATCGGGTTTGTACCGATTTTTCGCCTTATCCCTTTTGCCGTGGATACAAATTAAATTAGAAGGTTGAGTCGACTTGGCTCGCCTTTCCTGCAGACTCAGTTGGAATCGCAATGTCTCATCACGTTCTCGTCGCTTATTACAGTCACGCCGGCCACACGGCCCGCATCGCACGCACCATCATGGAAACGATTGTTGCCGAGGGACATGCGTGCGACATGGTGGACATGATGGAGGCTGTCCGCGAAGGTGTGGATTGGGCAAGATACGACATCGTGATCGTGGGTTCTCCCATTGTGTACGGCGTCTACAACAAGATCGTCTGGGAATTCTGCTCGATGTACAAAAACGAAATCGAGTCGCGCCCCAACAGCTTCTTTAACGTCACCGTCGTGGCCCGCTCGCCCGAAAAGGCAACGCCCGAAGGTAACCGTTATCTGCAGAAGTTCGTCAAACGCAGCGCCTGGAAACCCCGCGACCTGAAGTGCTTTGCCGGCAAGGTGGACTACCCCAATTGGAACTTCTTCGAGCGCATGATGATCCGCATCATCATGAAGATCACCAACGGTCCCACGGATTCGAGCGTCGCCATCGACTACACCGACTACAACGACGTCAAAGCCTACGCGCGCCACTGTCTGCAGCTCGACAAACTGCAGGCCCGCCGCTCGCCCCGTCGTTAAGCGTATTTGCGTGACGCTTGTCAGACGCCCGGCGTCACCACCCGATTGACTGAAATAAGGCGATGTGTCGCAGCGTCTCGCCCTGACACAACGTTACAAGAAGGATCACTCTTCCATGTCCGAGACCTCTCTTCCCTGGCTCAAGCACTATCCCGAAGGCTTTCCTGCCGAAATCAATCCCGATCGGTTCGCTTCCATTCCGGCGCTCTTCGATACGGTTGCCGAAACCTACGGCGACAAACCTGCCTTCATCTGCATGGATAAGGTGCTTACCTACCGGGAAATCTGCGATCTCTCGAAGGACTTTGCAGGCTACCTGCAGTCGTTGCCCGACATGAAGCCGGGCGATCGCGTGGCCATCATGATGCCCAATCTGCAGCAGTACATCATCAGCCTTTTGGGCATCCTGCGCGCGGGCATGATTGCGGTCAACGTCAACCCTCTCTACACCTCGCACGAACTTGGTCATCAGCTTGCCGACAGCGGTGCCAAAGCCATCATCATCATTGAAAACTTCGCCAAGACGCTGCAAAACACGCTCTCGGAAACGCCTGTCAAGCACATCGTAACCACCAAGGTGGGCGACATGCTTCCCTGGCTTAAGCGCACCGCCGCCGATTTTGTCGTGCGTTACGTCAAAAAGATGGTCCCGGAATTCAATCTCCCCGGTCACATCAACTTCCGCAAGGCGCTTTCAATCGGCCGCGCGAAAGGCTTTACTCCGGTGGAACTCAAAAACACTGATGTTGCATTGCTGCAGTACACAGGCGGCACCACGGGAGTTGCCAAGGGCGCCATGCTCACGCACCGCAACGTCCTTGCCAACGTCGAACAGACGGGCACCTGGATCAGCCAAACGTTTGAAATGGGCAAAGAAGTGGCTATGACCGCTTTGCCGCTCTACCACATCTTCAGCTTCACCGCGACGCTGTGCTTTTCCAAATTTGCCGCCACTCAGGTGATGGTTCCCAATCCGCGCGACATTCCCGGCCTGGTCGAACTCATCAAGAAGTGGGACTTCTCGATCATTCCGGGTGTTAACACCCTCTTTAACGCCCTCGTCAACAACAAGGAATTCAAGCAACACAAATTCACGCGTCTCAAGATGACCGTGGGCGGCGGCGCTCAGGTGCAGCGTACTGTGGCTGAAAAGTGGTACAACGCCACGGGCTGCCACATCCTGGAAGCCTATGGTCTCACGGAAACCAGTCCCGGCGTGTGCGGCAACCTGCCCGACGCTCCCTGGGACGGCTCCGTCGGTTACCCCCTGCCTTCCACTCTTGTGTCCATCCGCGGCGAACAGTTCGTTGACCTCGGCGTATGTTCCGATCCGGAAAAAATCGCTGAGCACACGGGCGAAATCTGCGTCAAGGGTCCGCAGGTTATGGCCGGTTACTGGGAAAAACCGGAAGAAACGGCCAACGTTCTCGTCGACGGGTGGTTGCGCACGGGCGACGTGGGCTTTATGGACGCACGCGGCACAATCACGATCACGGACCGCAAGAAGGATCTGATCATTGTGAACGGCCTTAACGTCTATCCCAATGAAATCGAAAGCGTGATTGCCTCAATGCCGGGCGTGCTCGAATGCGGTGTTGTCGGCGTCAACAATCCGCGCGTCGGCGAAATGGTGAAGGCTGTGATCGTGAAAAAGGATCCCGCGCTCACCCGCGACGACGTTGTGAAGTACTGCCGTGCACGTCTTACCGGCTACAAGTGCCCGCGCACGATCGTCTTCGTCAAAGCACTGCCGAAGACCGCCGTCGGAAAAATTCTTCGCCGCAACCTGCGCGACATGAAAGAAACGGATTAGTATTGCGAACTCTCTCGGTTCGCAGGACTCATACCAAATGATTCTAACAATTGCCCTGCTGCTGTCTTTTCAGCTGGCAGGGCTTTTACTTGTAACGCTCTTCGGGTTGCCGGTTCCCGGTCCCGTAATGGGCATGGTGCTCTTTCTTTTCGCGCTGATGACGGTCAACGGTCTTCTGGAAAAGACGTTGCCCGTCGTCAACGTACTGCTTGCTCACTTCGCGCTTTTGTTTGTCCCGGCCGGCGTCGGCATCATTGAACACGTTGATCGTCTTCAGGCCGAATGGTTGCCGATTACGGCGTCTATCATCGGATCCTCCATCCTTGCCATGGTTACGACCGTTTTGGTAACGCGTTTGGTGGCGCACCTGCTGAAGGGATCCAACACCAAGGAGAAGCGCCGTGCTTGAGTCGATTCTCTCGCGTTTCGGTTTGACGGCCGACACCCTGCTTGCCGATCCGGCTCTGTGGCTGTGCGCTACGCTTTTGGCCTACGCGTTCGGCATGTGGGTTTACAAGAAAAGCGGCTACAAAACCATCTGTACGCCGTTGCTGGTTGCCATCGTTTTACTTGTCGTAACGCTTGAAGTCACCGGCACCGACTACAAGACGTATATCAACGGCGGACAGCACATCAATTTCCTGCTGGGCCCCGCAACGGTTGCCTTGGCCGTTCCGCTCTACGAACAACGTCTGCGTCTGGCGAAAATGTGGGTGGCGCTCTCCTGCGGACTTGTGGCCGGAGGTACCGTCGCCATCGTTTCGGCTGTCCTAATCGCCGGAGCACTCGGAGCCTCCCCCGAAACCATGATTTCGCTTGCTCCCAAGAGCGTGACTGTTCCGATTGCCATGGCAGTAAGCGAACACCTCGGCGGCATTCCGGCTCTGACTGCAGCACTGGTTGTGATCACCGGTGTTGTCGGCTCTTTGATGGCTCGAAGCTTGTTGGGAATTCTTCGAGAAAAAGACGATGCGGTTCGCGGCTTTTCCATCGGTTTGGCTGCCCACGGCGTCGGCACCGCAACAGCCTTTCAAATGAATCGCGATACTGGTGCCTTCTCCGGGTTGGCCATGGGATTAACCGGTCTTTTCACGGCTTTTGCCGCACCGTTTCTTTTGCCTTATCTGCTGAGATTATTCGAATAACCTTAGGCGTGTCAGATTCGCTGCCAGAGAACCTCTGCCAACTTCGCGCCTTGCATATTCGACTCCTGTCGTTGAATCGCTTTCAGCATTTGCGGGCAAACGAGAAAACTTTTTCAGTGATAGAGACAAATTCAAAACCCACCAAACGATACGAGCGCCTCGGAATCTCTTCCTCAGCGCTCGCTTGGACTGCAAATCTACCGGTGACGATCAAATGTACTTCACCGACACAATCGCGTAGTGAATCAGCCCCTTCGGAGCCGGACACGTCACCTCATCGCCTTCGTACTTGCCGATAAGGCTGCGGGCCACGGGGCTCGAGATCGAAATGCGGTTTTGCTTGATGTCGGCTTCGTCATCACCCACGATCTGGTAGACGTTGATCTTGCCGTCTTCGTCTTCAAGCTCAACCGTCGCACCAAACACAATGCGGTCACCGGCCTGCAGCGTCTTCGGGTCAATGATCTGCAACGCAGGAATCTTGCCTTCAAGTTCCGCAATGCGGCCTTCAATGTGGCCCTGCATTTCCTTGGCGGCATCGTACTCGGCGTTTTCGGAAAGGTCACCCTTTTCGCGCGCTTCGGCAATCGCCTGCACAACGGCCGGACGCTTGACGCGTTTCAGTTCGTCAAGCTCAGCCTTCAACTTTTCGGCACCGGCGGCGGTAATCGGAATTCGCTGTTGCATATCTTTGTTTTGACTTGAAAAAAGAATTTTGCCCTTCTTAGAAGGGCGCAATTTTACATTGTGCCGGGCTCTTCGGTGAAGAGTCCGGCACTCTGGACAGGCTTTGTTACGTTTGGAGAAACCGCTTTAGGCTTTGGCAGCTTCAGCGTACATTTCCTGCAGCGAGCAAACCTGAGCGTCCGTCAAGTGCTTGATGCCCTCAACGGCAGCGCGGCCGCCCGCAATCGTCGTGTAATAAGTCACGCGATTGGCCAAGGCCGCCATACGGATGTCGCGCGCGTCGCTGATTTCGCCGCGGGATTCGTTGCTCGTGGTAATCACCAGCTGAATCTCATGGTTCTTGATCTTGTCGATCACGCTCGGACGGCCTTCAGAAACCTTGTTGACGACCTTGCAGGGAATGCCGGCCTTGGCAAGCGAAGCAGCGGTGCCGCGCGTAGCCACCAGGCTGTAGCCCTTGTCGAGCAATTCGGAAGCGACCACAATGGCGCGCGGCTTGTCTTCATCACGCACGGAAATAAAGACGGTGCCCGCAGGCGGCAAGATCGATCCGGAACCCAACTGGCTCTTAAAGAGCGCTTCACCGAAAGTCTTACCCACGCCCATCACTTCGCCCGTGGAACGCATTTCCGGTCCCAAGACCGGATCCACGCCCAGGAACTTGGCAAACGGGAACACCGCTTCCTTCACGCAGATGCGAGACGGCGTCACTTCCACCTTGGCCCCCTGTTCGGCAAAGGTCTTGCCCACCATGCAACGCGCTGCAATCTTCGCGAGCGGTTCGCCCGTGGCTTTCGACACAAACGGCACCGTACGCGAAGCACGCGGATTGACTTCGAGCACGTACACAAGCGGGTTTTCCGTCACGGCCCCCTTGATGGCAAACTGCACGTTCATCAGGCCCACAACACCCAGGGCCTTGGCCATCAGCGTCGTTTCGCGGCGCACTTCGTCGAGAATATCCTTACGCAGACTGTAGGGCGGCAGCGAACAGGCCGAGTCACCCGAATGCACACCCGCAGCTTCCACGTGCTGCATCAGGCCGCCGATACGCACTTCGTTGCCGTCGCACACGGCGTCAACGTCCATTTCCACGGCATCGTCGAGGAAGTGATCGAGCAGCACGGGGCTGTCTTCACTCACCACGATGGCTTCGTGCATGTAGCGCGTCAATTCCTTGGCGTTGTGCACGATGTCCATCGCGCGGCCGCCGAGCACATAACTCGGACGCACCACGATCGGATAGCCGATGCGTTCGGCCGCTTCCAGGGCGGCTTCCTGCGTATGGCAGGTGGCGTTGGGCGGCTGACGCAAACCGAGTTCGTTGATGAGCTTCTGGAAGCGCTCGCGGTCCTCGGCGCAATCAATGGCGTCGGTACTCGTGCCGACGATTCTCACGCCTTCGGCTTCGAGCGCACGGCAAATCTTCAGGGGCGTCTGGCCACCGTACTGCACGATCACGCCTTCGGGCTTTTCGATGCGGCAGATTTCGAGAACGTCTTCGAGCGTCACCGGTTCGAAATACAGACGATCGGACGTGTCGTAGTCGGTCGAAACCGTCTCGGGGTTGCAATTGACCATGATCGTTTCGTAGCCGTCTTCACGCAGGGCCATGGCGGCATGCACGCAACAGTAGTCAAACTCGATGCCCTGCCCGATGCGATTGGGACCGCCGCCCAAAACCATGATCTTCCTGCGATCGGTGGGCATGGCCTCGCACTCGTCCTGATAGGTCGAATACATGTAGGCTGTACGTGTTTCGAATTCGGCCGCGCACGTATCGACGCGCTTGTAGACCGGATGCACATCCAGTGCGTGGCGACGACGGCGGACATCGGCTTCCTTTACGCCGAGAACGCTCGCCAATCGCTTGTCCGAAAAGCCCTTCTTCTTGACAAAGAGCATTTCTTCCTTGGTGATGTCTTCCAACTTGACCTGTGCCACGCGCTTTTCAATATCGACGAGTTCCTTGATCTGCACAAGGAACCACATGTCGATATCGGTCATCTGATGCACTTCATCGAGCGTCATGCCGATGCGGAAAGCGTCTGCCACATAGAAGATGCGCTCGGGACCGGCTTCGCTGATTTCGTGAACGATTTCTTCACGATCGTTCGAAATCGGCGTAAAGCCGTCCTTACCGGTTTCCAAGCCGCGCAGGGCCTTCTGGATGGATTCCTGGAAGGTCGAGCCGATGGCCATCACTTCGCCCACGGACTTCATCTGCGTCGTCAGTCGATCGTTGGCCTGCGGGAATTTCTCGAAGGCAAAACGCGGCACCTTGGTGACCACGTAGTCAATGGTGGGCTCAAACGACGCGGGGGTTGCGCCGCCTGTGATGTCGTTTTTGAGCTCGTCAAGCGTATAGCCCACGGCAAGCTTGGCAGCGATCTTGGCAATCGGGAACCCCGTTGCCTTCGAGGCCAGTGCCGAGGAGCGCGACACGCGCGGATTCATTTCGATGACGATCAGACGGCCGTTTTTCGGATTGACCGCAAACTGCACATTGGAGCCGCCCGTGTCCACGCCGATTTCGCGCAACACGGCGATGGATGCGTCGCGCAGCAACTGGTATTCGCGATCCGTGAGCGTCTGAGCCGGCGCCACCGTGATCGAATCGCCCGTGTGAATACCCATCGGGTCAAGGTTTTCGATCGAGCAGATGATGATGCAATTGTCAGCCTTGTCGCGCACGACTTCCATCTCGTACTCTTTCCAGCCCAAGAGAGACTCTTCAATGAGCAACTCATGGGTGGGCGAAAGCGCCAGACCTCGCTCGCAGATTTCCACGAATTCCTGCATGTTGTAAGCAATGCCGCCGCCTGAGCCGCCCAGCGTAAAGGACGGACGAATCACGGCAGGGAACCCAACGCGCTGCTGCACTTCCAGAGCTTCGGCCATGGAATAGGCAATGCCGGAACGAGCCGACTCCAGACCGATCTTTTCCATGGCTTCTTTAAAGCGCTGGCGGTCTTCAGCCTTGTCGATCACGTCGGGCTTGGCACCGATCAGCTCCACGCCGTATTTTTCAAGGATGCCTTCGCGGTTCAAGTCCATGGCGAGGTTCAAAGCCGTCTGACCACCCATGGTCGGCAAAATGGCGTCCGGCTTTTCCTTGGCAATGATGCGCTCGAGCACTTTCCAGTTCAGAGGCTCGATATAGGTCGCATCGGCCATCACCGGATCGGTCATGATGGTGGCCGGGTTGGAGTTGACGAGAACCACGCGGTAGCCCTCTTCCTTGAGAGCCTTGCAAGCCTGTGCACCCGAGTAGTCGAACTCGCAGGCCTGCCCGATGATGATCGGACCGGCCCCGAGAATCATGATGGTTTTGATGTCTGTACGTTTAGGCATGTTTTACGCGCCTTCGTTGTAGTTCTGAGCGTCGAGCTCACGCTCGATGAGTTCGATCAGAATATGAATCACTTTGATGTGCAGTTCCTGAACGCGGTCGGCCCATCGGCCCGCAGGCGTCACCACGGCAATATCGGCCAATTCCGTGATCGGAGAGCCGGACTTGCCGGTCAGAGCCACCACGATCACCCCCTTGGCTTTGGCGGCCTTGGCTGCCGCCACAATGTTTTTGCTCGTCCCCGAGGTGGTAATGGCAATCAGCACGTCCTTGTCGGTACCCATCGCTTCGATCCAGCGCGAGAACACGTGCTCGTAACCGTAGTCGTTGCCGACGCAGGCCATGTGAGAGACGTCGGAAATGGCCGCCGCCCGATAGGGTTTGCGGTCTTGACGGTAACGCCCCGTCATTTCTTCGGCAAAGTGCATGGCGTCGCACAAGCTGCCGCCGTTGCCGCAGGAGTAAACAGCGCCTCCCTGACGCTGACTTTGGGCAATGACATGCGCGGCCTGAGCGATGGTCTCAAGCATGGCTTCGTTTTCAATCAGAGCGGCAAGCGCGTTTTGCGCGTCCGTCAGAGCGGCCTTGACGTGATCAACTGCGTTCATGTTGCTGCTTCGTTTCTTTATAGCGTCTGCTTCTTTATGCGCGAGCGCTTTTCATCAATTCAACAAACTTGTCAAAAAGCGTCTCGATGTCGTGCGGACCGGGCGAAGCTTCCGGGTGTCCCTGAAAACTCATGGCAGGAGCGTCGATAAAGCGCATCCCCTGCAGCGAACCGTCGAAAAGACTCACGTGCGTGACTTCGACGTTCTCGGGCAATGTGTCCGCATCCACCGCAAAGCCGTGGTTCTGGCTTGTGATGTGCACGCGACCGCTGTGCTTGTCGAGCACCGGATGATTGGCGCCGTGATGACCAAACTTCATCTTGAGAGTTTTGCCGCCGGCTGCCAGTCCCATGATCTGATGACCCAGGCAGATGCCGAAAAGCGGAATGCGGCGCTTCAGGCACTCACGGGCCGCTTCAATGGCGTACGTGCAGGGTTCGGGGTCGCCCGGGCCGTTTGAAAGGAAGACGCCGTCGGGATTCATGGCAAGCACATCTTGCACGGGCGTACGAGCCGGCACAACGGTGAGTTCAATGCCGCGATCGACCATCAGGCGCAGAATGTTGCGCTTGACGCCGAAGTCGTAGGCGACAACCTTGTAGGTCGGGTTCTGAAGTTTCTTGAATCCGGGCGTTCCGTCGTTGGCGGTAAGCGTCCAGGTGCCTTCCTTGAATTCATAGGGCGCCTTGCAGGTCACTTCGGACGCAAGGTCACGACCGACCATGGAGCCCCACTGCGCTGCTGCTCGGCCGGCCGCTTGGATTTCTTCAGGCGTAAGCGTGCCGTTAGCGGCCACCACAATCGTGCCGGCTTGCGCACCCTTGGTTCGCAAAATACGAGTGAGCTTACGGGTATCGATATCGCAAAGACCGACAACACCTGCCTGACGCAAGTAATCCGAAAGGCTCTGTTCCGAGCGGAAGTTGCTCACCACCGGACTTTCGCTGCGAATGATCAGACCTGCGGCACAAACGGCACCGCTTTCCTCATCCTGCGCATTGACGCCGACATTGCCGATGTGCGGGTACGTCAGTGTCACAATCTGTCCCGTATAGCTCGGGTCGGTCACAATTTCCTGATAGCCTGTCATGGCCGTATTGAATACCACTTCGGCCGTCACGCTTCCCGACGCACCGAATCCGCGACCGAGAAAGACTTCGCCGTCGGCAAGCACGAGGGCTGCTTGCGGACGCGTATCTGTGATAATCAGACTCAAGGTTCCTCCCTATCTTTGTTCTTGAACTGACTCGATTGGTTTGAGCTTTGTTCGGAAAATTCACAGGCTCTTGCGAGCAGATCGTGGATTTCCCTCGACAAAACATTTTGCCTGAGAATCAGAGCTCTCCGAGCTCAGGCTAAAATTGATCCATTATACCTTGGAGGCTGGGCCGTATCGGACGAAATCCTCCTGCAAAATCATCGGCTCAGACGCGTCGGCTCGCCGGTTTTGCGTCTTATCAGTCGGTGGCGTTTTCGTCTCCGCGCTCAACCGAATTCCGACTTTTTTCAAAAAAAAGAGCACAACGATGCAGCAAGCAAGTGAACTCGAACAATTGAAATCCATGACGGTCGTGGTTGCCGATACGGGCGACATTGATGCCATCGCGCAGCTCAAACCCACCGAAGCCACCACCAATCCGTCCTTGATTCTGAAGGCGGCTACGGGCGGCAAGTACGGCCACATTCTTGAAGCCGCCCGCAGTGTCAACGAGCCGGCTCAAGAAAGAATTGATCGTGTACTCACTGGGTTTGGCGCAGCCATTCTCGAACACATTCCCGGACGCGTCTCGACCGAAGTCGACGCACGCCTGAGTTTTGACACCAACGCAACGATTGCCAAAGCGCGTCGCATCATCGGACTTTACGAAGCCATGGGCATTTCCCGCGAACGCATTCTCATCAAGATCGCGGCAACCTGGCAGGGCTGCGAAGCGGCCCGCGTGCTTGAAGCCGAAGGCATTCATTGCAACATGACGCTTATTTTCTGCACGGCGCAGGCCGAAGCAGCCGCACAAGCTCATGCCACGCTGATCAGCCCCTTCGTCGGCCGCATTTATGACTGGTTCAAAGCCTCCGAGGGCGCGTGCTGGGACGAAGCGGCCAACAGCGGCCTCAAAGATCCGGGCGTTCAATCCGTCACCGCCATCTATAAGCGCCTCAAGGCGGCGGGGAGCAAAACGCAAATCATGGGAGCTTCCTTTCGCAACAAAGGAGAAATTCTTGCGCTGGCCGGCTGCGATCTGCTCACGATCTCGCCCAAGCTGCTCACCGAACTCGACTCATCCTTCGCGGTTGTGCAGCCTGCTCTCACGACCGAGGGGCTTGAAGCCACCGCTCCGATCTCAATTTCGGAACCGGACTTTTTGATTGCGCTCACCATGAGCGCCGTCGCAAGCGAAAAACTGGCCGCCGGCATCCGCAGTTTTGCCGTCGACACCGAAAAACTTCAGGCACACCTTGTCTGACGTGACCGATCGCTCTTTAGACGCAGCCCCCGCTGCGCCGAGACGAACCGTGCTCATCGTGGAGCCCGAGTCGTATCGGCGCCAGCGGCATGTGCTTGAACTCTCCCGCGACAAGACCTTGGATGTTGTCTGTGCCGTCGCCGGCAAACGTGAGGCTCTGTCGTATCTGGTCCAACGGCCCGTCGACTTCATCGTCACCAACAGCATGCTGCCCGACGGCAGTCCCGCCGACATTATCCGCGCCGCGCACAAACGCAACCCGGATTGTCTGGTGCTTGCCGCCTCGGGGTGCGACGACGCCAACATTGTGATGCACACGATCACAAGCGGCGCCAACGGCTACGTTCTTTTTTCCGACACGACGGCCAATCTGTGCTCTTGCCTGCGTGTTTTGCAAGCGGGAGGCTCTCCGGTCAGTCCGCTTGTGGCCCGCACGGTTTTGCGCTCGCTGCAAAGTCGGGAAAATCAGCGTCACCGCATGCCCGAAGAACACCCCCTCTCGGCTCGAGAACTCGACATCCTGAGGCTGCTTGCCAAAGGCATTTCTTTTTCCCAGATCGGCCACATTCTGGCTCTGTCGAAATCCACGGTGAGTACGCATGCCAAAAACATCTATCGAAAGCTCGATGCCCACTCCCGCAGCCAGGCCGTCTGCCGCGCTCAGCAGATGAAACTTCTCTGAGACTCGCTAAAATGATCGAACCCCGCGAGATGCCGGCCGATGACTGAGCCGTTGGTTCGCGCTTTATTCCGGCCCCTCTCGTTTCAGAACACTCCTTTAGGGATTCACGACAACAATGTCCCAATCCGAAGACATCAAAGCGGCCGCCCGCCGCGCTCTGGCCCCCATCGCCGAAGACATGCTTGAGGTCGAACGCATCATCATGCGCGAAGTCTCCAGCGCCGTTTCCCGCGTCGACGAAGTGGGGCACTACATCACCGCCGCCGGCGGCAAACGCATGCGCCCGGCGCTGCTCATCCTGATGGCCCGCGCCATGGGAGCCGACCCCGCCAAAGCCGCCTATCTCGGCGCCGTCATTGAAATTCTTCACACGGCCACGCTCATGCACGACGATGTCGTCGACGAGGGCAAAATGCGACGCGGCCGTGAAACGGCCAATGCTCGTTGGGGCAACGGCACGGCCGTCCTTGTGGGCGACTTTTTCTATACCCGCTCTTTTCAAATGATGGTTCGCGCGGGCAACCTAAAAGTCATGCAAGCGCTCGCCGACGCCGCCAACCGTCTGAGCGAAGGCGAAGTGCTGCAGATGAACAACGCGCACAACCCCGACATCACCGAAGCGGATTACTTCGGCGTAATTGAGCGCAAAACGGCTTGTTTATTCAAAGCAGCCGCTCACATGGCTGCCGCCATCGCCGAAGCTTCTCCGGAGATGGAAGAAGCGTGTGCGGCCTACGCGCTGCATCTGGGCAATGCCTTCCAGATTGCCGACGACATTCTCGACTACAAGGGAGAAGCCGCGACCATCGGCAAGAATTTAGGTGCCGACCTGCGTGAAGGCAAAGTGACGCTGCCCTTGCTTTACGCCATGCAGATGACAACGCCTGAGAATCGTGAACACATCCGTGAAGCGGTTCGCAACGGAGACGGCGACTTCGAGGAAATCTCTCGGATTGTCATGCTAAGCGGCGCCTTGCCCAAGTGCCTGGAGCGTGCCCAACAGGAAGTTGAAATGGGAAAACAGAAATTATCTGCACTTCCCTCTGGACATTTCAAAGAATCTCTGCTACAGTTCCTCGCCTTGACAGTTCAGCGCAACAAATAACGCGCCGACAGTCGGGAAATTCGGGGTGTAGCTCAGCCTGGTAGAGTACTACGTTCGGGACGTAGGAGTCGGAGGTTCGAATCCTCTCACCCCGACCAGATTCCAAAAAGGAGATTTCGCAAGAAATCTCCTTTTTTTCATTTTGGCCCGCAAAAAGAAGCCTCCCTTACCGCGTCAGCTGGAAGCTACACTGTTGCGGCGGGAGGCCTGCGGATTCTACTGAAGTTGCGCTGTTCGCGCGGCGTGCATCAATAGTTTTCGGCGCGAATCTGCTGGAAGCTCTGCGGATGTGCGCAAACGGGGCACACTTCAGGAGCCGTCTTGCCGATCACCAAGTGACCGCATTCGCGGCATTGCCACATCACTTCTTCGCTCTTTTCGAAGACCTGCTTCATCTCAACGTTGTTGAGAAGCTTCAGGAAGCGTTCTTCATGCGCCTTTTCGATGGCGCCGACGGCACGGAACTGTGCCGCGAGTTCGGCAAAGCCTTCGGCTTCGGCCGTCTTCGCGAAGCCTTCGTACATATCCGTCCATTCGTAGTTTTCACCGCTGGCAGCAGCCTTGAGGTTTTCGGCCGTGTTGCCGATGCCCTGCAGGTGCTTAAACCAGATCTTGGCGTGCTGGCGTTCGTTGGAGGCCGTTTCGTCAAAGAGCTCGGCGATCTGCTGATAGCCTTCCTTGCGAGCCACGCCAGCAAAGTAATCGTACTTGTTGCGGGCCTGAGACTCGCCGGCAAAGGCAGCCCAAAGGTTCTTTTCAGTCTGGGTGCCTGCAAACTTATTTGTCATTGGAATATCTCCTTGTTGTGTATTCGGGGTTTTCTCTGCTACCACTGTAGCGCAAAGCGCCATCAGTCGTGTCCATTAAGAGAAGAATTTCTTCATCTTGTCCAAAAAGCTCGTGCTCTGAGGCGAATGCTTGGTGCCGCCTTCCTTGATCGACTCGTCAAACTCTTTGAGCATCTTCTTTTGCTTGCTCGTGAGATTGACCGGCGTCTCAACGAAAGCGTGTACGTACAGATCGCCGTTGCCGCCGCCGTGCAGATGCGGCACACCTTTTCCGCGCAGACGGAAGATCTTGCCCGTTTGCGTGCCTTCCGGAATCGTGATGCGCGCTTCGGTTCCCATCGTCGGCACGCTCACTTCGCCGCCCAAAGCGGCCGTCGCAAAGCTCAGCGGCAAATCGGCATGCAAATCGTCGCCGTCGCGCTGGAAAATTTCGTGCTGCTTGATGAACACCTGCACAAACAAATCGCCGCAGGGACCGCCGTTGGGACCGGGTTCGCCCTTGCCCTGAATGCGGATGCGCTGGCCGTCGTTGATGCCCGCCGGAATGTTGATTTCCAGCGTCTTCGTCTTGCGGTTACGACCGCGTCCCTGGCAATCCGGGCACGGATCGGAAATGATTTCACCCGTGCCGTGGCAATACGGACAGGTCTGTTGCACCTGCAGGAAGCCGCGGTTGATGTTGATCATGCCGCTGCCGCCGCAATGCGGGCAGGTCTTCTTCGAAGTCCCCGACTTGCAGCCGGAGCCGTGACAGGTTTCACACTCTTCCCAAACCGGCACGCGGATGTCGGTCTTGGCACCCGCCACCGCTTGTTCAAGCGTGATTTCCAGCGAATAACTCACATCGGCACCGCGGAACACCTTGGGACCGCCGCGACGACCGCCGCCCGCACCGCCTCCGAAAATCTCTGAGAAGATGTCGCTGAAGTCGCCGAAACCGCCCTGGCCCTGACCGAAGCCGCCGAAACCTCCGAAACCGCCCGCACCGGCCGCACTCGGATCAACCCCTGCCTTGCCGTAGCGGTCATAGGCTGCGCGCTTTTGGGGATCGCTCAGAATCGAGTAGGCCTCGCCCACTTGCTTGAACTTTTCCTCAGCCGCTTTGTCGCCGTTGTTGCGATCGGGATGGTACTTCATCGCCAGGCGTCGATACGCCTTTTTGATCTCGTCGTCACTTGCGTCGCGCGAGACTCCCAGTACCTCGTAATAATCCTGGTCAGCCATAGTGTGTCAATCGTTACCAAAAAACATGCCAAGGGCCGAATCGCCAAATGGCGGCCCGGCCCCGTGTCTCATACGGCCGACTCGGCATCCCTAAAGTTCGGACGCCGCGCCGGGCTCGGGTTTTGCTCTTGAGCCAAATCAGTGCTTGACTTCAGTGTAGTCGGCATCGACCACGTCGTCATCGCCCTTGTTGGCCTGCTGCTGACCGGCACCGCCCGCCTGCTGCTGGGCGCCTGCCTGAGCCTGCTGAGCCTGAGCAGCCTGCTGGTTGAGCTTTTCGCCGATCTTCTGAGCGGCGGCCATCAGCGCTTCCACGCTCTTTTCAATCGCAGCCTTGTCCTCGCCCTTGATGCGTTCTTCCACATCCTTGATGGCGTTTTCGCAGGCAGCGCGATCAGCGCTTTCGACCTTGTCGCCGAGATCCTTCAGAGTCTTCTGAACCTGAGCGATCGAAGCGTCGGCCATGTTGCGGGCCTGAGCCAGCTCGAAGCGGCGGTGATCCTCTTCCTTGTTGGCTTCAGCAGCGGCAACCATGCTCTTGATCTCTTCTTCGGACAGGCCCGAGCTTGCCTTGATCGTGATCTTGTTTTCCTTGCCGGTGGCCTTGTCCTTGGCGGTCACGTGCAGGATGCCGTTGGCGTCGATGTCAAACGTCACTTCAATCTGCGGCAGACCACGCGGAGAGGGCGGAATACCTTCGAGGTTGAACTCACCGAGCAACTTGTTGGAAGCCGCCATTTCGTGTTCACCCTGATAGACCTTGATGGTCACAGCCGGCTGATTGTCTTCCGCCGTCGAGAACACCTGCGAGTGCTTGGTCGGGATCGTGGTGTTGCGCTTGATCATCGCGGTCATCACGCCGCCCAGGGTCTCAATGCCCAGCGTCAGCGGGGTAACGTCGAGCAGCAGCACGTCCTTGCGGCCGCCCGAGAGCACCTGCCCCTGAATGGCGGCACCGATAGCCACGGCTTCATCCGGGTTGACGTCCTTGCGGGGCTCCTTGCCGAAGAATTCGCGCACCACTTCCTGAACGCGCGGCATACGGCTCTGGCCACCCACGAGGATCACGTCGGTAATATCGGACGTCGACAGACCGGCGTCCTTCAAAGCCTTGCGGCAGGGTTCGATCGTACGCTGCACGAGATCTTCGACCATGCTTTCGAACTTAGCGCGCGTGATCGTGATGTTCATGTGCTTCGGACCGGTCTGGTCAGCCGAAATGTAGGGCAGGTTCACTTCGGTTTCCTGACGGCTCGACAGCTCAATCTTGGCCTTTTCAGCGGCGTCCTTCAGGCGCTGCAGAGCAAGCACGTCGCCGCCGAGGTCAATGCCGTTGTCCTTCTTGAATTCGGCAATCAGGTATTCGACCAAGCGACGGTCGAAGTCTTCGCCGCCGAGGAACGTGTCGCCGTTGGTGGAGAGCACTTCAAACTGCTTGTCGCCGTCGATGTTGGCGATGTCGATCACGGAGATATCGAACGTGCCGCCGCCCAAGTCGTAGACGCAGATCTTGCGGTCTTCGTTGCCCATCTTGTCAAGACCGAAAGCCAGAGCTGCGGCCGTCGGTTCGTTGATGATGCGCTTGACTTCGAGACCGGCGATGCGGCCGGCATCCTTCGTGGCCTGACGCTGGCTGTCGTTGAAGTAAGCCGGAACCGTGATCACGGCTTCGGTCACGGGTTCGCCGAGGTAGTCTTCGGCGGTCTTCTTCATCTTGCGGAGCACTTCGGCGGAAACCTGCTGCGGAGCAAGCTTCTTGTCGCCCATCACCTGCACCCAGGCGTCGCCGTTGTCGGCGCGAACGATCTTAAACGGAGCGCGCTGCACGTCCTTCTGCACTTCGGCGTCTTCGTAACGACGGCCGATCAAGCGCTTGACGGCAAACAGCGTGTTCTTCGGGTTGGTCACGGCCTGACGCTTGGCGGTTGCGCCGACAAGAATCTCGCCGTTTTCCATGTAGGCAACGATGGAAGGCGTCGTACGAGCGCCTTCGGAATTTTCGATCACACGAACCTTGTCGCCTTCCATGATGGCCACAGCCGAGTTGGTGGTGCCAAGGTCAATACCGATGATCTTAGACATTGTTCTTTTTCCTCTTGATTCTCTGTTGGGCCGTATTCCTTTTCCGCGTCAACCGACCTCGGAAGGATTCGACCGTGATCTGAAACTCTTACGCGTCGGGCAGAGAACTCTTTTTTGGGGTGTCCCTGCCGCGCCATACCCCCTATATGGGGACGCCCCGAGAAAATTCAACGGGGCGTCTGAAAAATTTTGTGTCGATGAAGTTTCTAGCCTTGAACCACGCTCACCATGGCCGGGCGAAGCACACGCTCGTGAATCTTCCAGCCGTGCTGAAAGACCTGAGCAACGTCACCCGCGCTCTTGCCTTCGACGGCAGGCACCATGGCAATGGCCTGCTGCGTGTTGGGATCAAACTTGGCGTCCTTCGGATCGATGACGGTCATGCCGCTCATTTCAAGCGCATGCACGAGCTGACGGTGCGTCGCGAGAATTCCCTCTCGCATCGGGCCTTCGATTTCGGCGGTCATTTCGATCGCCTTTTCAAGCGAATCCATCACCGGAAGCAGGTTCTTGGCAAACTTCTCGATGCTGAACTTCTGCGCCTTGGAAACGTCTTCGGCAGCACGGCGACGCACGTTTTCCATTTCGGCAACCGCACGCACGTAAAGATCAAAATTCTCAGCCGCTTTGGCCGTCGCCGCGGCAAGCTGGTCTTCGAGCGAGGCTTCTGCGCCTTCGGGTTCGATGCCGAGTTCCGGAGGCAGTTCAGAACCCTGCGCCTGTTCCGCAGCTTCGGCTGCTTTCTTCAATTCGTCGGCAGGATTGACCTGTTCCTGCTTGGTGTCTTCTTGAGCCATAAAGATGTTCTTGCAAAAAGGATGCTTGAAAGATGGCTCTTATATGGGGATTGGGTTTGCTCTTTTCAAGCCATCGGAGGCAAAAAGTTCAGCTGAAGCGGATTTTCAGGCCTTCGACAGAGCCTTGCGAACGATCTCGGCGTAAAGGGCCACCGCATCGTCCTGCGCGTTCAGGCATGGAATATAGTGAAACCCGCTACCGCCCGCCTGCTCATAAAAAGAGCGCAGTTCGGTGGCGATTTCTTCAAGCGTCTCCAGACAATCCGCGGCAAATCCCGGGCAAATCACGTCAAGGCGCTTCAACCCCTGTCGGCCCAGTTCGGGAGCCGTATCAACGGCAAAAGGCTCCAACCACTTCGCCTTTCCAAATTTGCTCTGGAATACCTGGACAATCTGATCTTTCTTCAATCCCAAGGCAACGCGCAGCTTTTCCGCCGTCTGCTTGCACTGTGCTTCGTACGGATCGCCGCGTTCGCTCGAAACCGCCGGGATGCTGTGAAAGCTCATCATAAGCTTTCCCTCGGCCCCAAGATCACCCACTTTTCTCCAATGCGCGCGCACACGAGCGGCGAGCGCCTCAATGTAGGCGTCCTCTTCAAAGTAGTGCGGAATCGTGACAACAGGCGGCAAATCCCGGATCTTCTTTTGTACGCGTCGAACTGCATCAAAAACGGACTCCGTCGTCTGCGTGGCGTACTGTGCATAAAGCGGCAGCACGACGATGCGCTCGGGCTTTTGTGCGGCAATCCGGGCAAGCTCCTCTTCGATGCGCTGCACGCCATAGCACATCGCCCAGGACACGATGAATTCGTCGCCGAGCACCTTCTGCAGGCCCTGCGCGGTGTCGGAGGTCGCCGCCACCAAGGGAGAGCCTTTTTGCGTCCACACCGTCTTGTAACGATCAGCCGAAGCCTGCGCACGACGGGGAATAATGATGCCGCGCAGAATCGGCTGCCAGATGAGTGGATTCATTTCCACCACGCGTCGATCGCCCAAGAATTCCGCAAGATACTTCGCTACCGCTTCTTTAGTCGGAGCGGCAGGCGAACCCGTGTTGCAGATGAGAACGGCGGTCTTGAGGGTGTTGTTTTGCGCAGTCATCGGATACGAAAAAGGCGGTTATCAGGTTCGAACATTCTGCCCGAACTGTCTTAACCGCCGCTTTTCTTGAGAATGCGTCCGAGTTATTGCATCTGCAGGTGTTCGTGGACCGTATGTGTCTTGAGTCGTCTCCAAGCTACGATCAAGGCGCCTGCAATCAGACTCATCCAGAACTTCCCGAGCACCTGTCCGGCCAAAAACTCAATGGAGCCGAAAGCCAGAGACAGGAAAATCGCGGAGTCAACCACGGAACCCGCCAGTCCCGACGCAATCACGGCCATGGCCGGGTAGCGCTTCTTCATGGGAGCATAAACGGCAAAGTCAGCGAGCTCCGCAAACAAGAAAGCACAGACCGAAGCAATGACCAGAGCGGGTTCCGAAATCAAGCCCGAGAGCGCGGCGCCGGCAAAAATCGAAATCAGCGCCCAGCGCCAGCCCAAGCAGTGATGCACGACGTCACGCAGCACCAGACTGAAACCGGCAAGCAGCACGCCGGAGGGCGCCCACAATCCGGGCCAAACGGGAATCAGACAAGGACCGTCAGCCGGGCAAACGAGGCCGACGTTCATGATCACCCAGTTCGTCAAGGGGATCATCAGAACAAACAAAACGAGCGAGAGCCAACCGCTCAACGGGCGCTTGATGTCGCCCAGCTCACCGATATGGGACATATGGTTTCCTTGTGACCGCCACCGGCAGAACAATCCGGCGCAGATGTTTTTGAAAGTGGTGCGAGATTGTAGCAAAGACTGCCGCTCAGGCAAACGTTGAATTTCCCTTTCAAATCAACCGACTCAAGCCGAAATCGCAATGGCGCTCTGTTTGCGACGCCGCCACACGGCAATCGCCACGCCCGCCAGCAGATTGATCCAGAACTTGCCCAAAACCTGCCCAAACAAGTATTCGACAGAGCCGAAGGCAAGTGTCAGGAAAATGGCGGAGTCCACCGCAGAGCCGACAAGACCGGAAACAATGACTGCTGTCGCCGGATAACGCTTTCTCATCGGCGCGTACACCGCAAAGTCAGCCAATTCCGCAAAGAGAAAGGCGCTCACCGATGCCACCACGAGTGCCGAGTCAGAGATAAAGCCGGAAATGATGGCGCCGAAGAAAATGGACGACAAAGCCCAACGCCAGCCCAGACAGTGGTGCACAACGTCGCGAAGCACCAAGCTGAAACCAGCCAACAACACGGTCGACGGCGCCCACAACCCCGGCAACACCGGCACAAGACAAGGTTCGCCGGACGGGCAGACGACACCAAGGTTCACGATCACCCAGTTGCTCAACGGAATCAGCAGCACAAACAGCACGAGCGAAATCCATCCGCTCCACATTCGTCTGACGTCTGCATGTTGCGCATTGTCGGTCATTGGGCTTCCTTATCTTTCACCAATGTTCTCAGAACAAATCGGTAATCGGTGTTTCCAGGAACGTTTCAAGCGGCAGCCCCCCGCTGCCCACAATCAAGGCGACATTCGGTCGGAACTTCTGACAAAACACATCCAGTCCTTTGGTGTACCGCTCGTGATTGCTCTTGACTTCCAGCGCCACAACTTTGCCGTCTTTGCGCAATACAAAGTCAACTTCGTTGTTGCCATCTCGCCAATAGAACACCTCAAATTGCAGGCGATAGGCCTGAGAAATCAAATACGCTCCGACAGCCGATTCCACGTAGTGCCCCCACTTCACTGGATCGTTTCTCACCTGCTCGAACGTGCCGGCAGACAATGCCGTCAAGAGGGCATTGTTGTGCACCTGAAACTTCGGAATGCTCGCACGGCGTCTGGCGTCATCCACCGAAAACTTCTGAAACGTTCCCAGCAAACCGCATTGGTTGAGCCGCTCCAGATATCCGGCAATCGTCATGACGTTGCCCGCGTCCTGGATCTCTCCCAGTAGCTTTGTCAACGACAGAATCTTGCCCGAATATGCCGCACCGAGCTCCAGGGTCTTACGCAGCAACGCAGCTTTTCCAATTCGGACGTCTTCGAAAATGTCTCGGTTAACGGTTGCATCAATCATGCTATTTCGGACATATACCTTCCACCGAGCCTCGTCCTGCATCATCTCCACTGCGCCCGGATAGCCGCCGAAGTAGATGAATTCATCAACCGTCAACCCAAAGCAATCCCGCATTTCAGCATACGTCCAATGCGTCATGCGGATTTCTTCAAACCGCCCCATCAAGGATTCGCTCAACCCCTGAAGAATCAAAGCTCGAGACGAGCCCAATAAAACGACCTTGATGTTTCTTTCATTCCAAGTGTCATCATCCCATTGCCGTTTAACGGTTTCCGACCAATTTGGCACTTTCTGAATTTCATCGATCACCAATACACATCCTGCATCGGGATGTGTTTGGGCTTCCAGCCGAGCTGCCGTCCAACAGCTTGCAAGCCAGGCAGAACCTGCTACCGCTGTGTCGTCCGCCGAGAAATATAACTGCGGCTTATTGATGTCATGAAGCACCTGTCGAACCACTGTGGTTTTGCCAATCTGGCGAGGGCCAAGCACTACTTGGATGAACTTTCTCGGTTCACCCAATCTTCTGCGTAAAACATCATATTCTTGTCGAGTGAGCATTTTTTATCCGTATCAGAATTCATGCCTCCAGAATTTTACTAGATGTATCTAGCAAAATTACTAGACACGACTAGTAATTTTACTAGCCGTGTCTAACAATACGTTCACGTGTGTTCTTGTTCGGTCAACTCTCAAACCAGTGTGGTCTTTTCGGCTATCGAGGCAAATTGTCTTGCTTCAGCAGTGGCAGTAGATCTCATCGCCAGAACAGCATGCCCGGCTCTGCTTGCAAGATTTCGTAAATTACATCTTCGAAAAAGCGCAAGAATTCGCAGATTCAGTTGACAAAAAATGGCATCGCGGCGTTTTTGACCGCTCAAACGCTTTCGATCTTGGGTTCAAACGCCGAGAAAAACCGCATGACGCGCTCGGGCAGGTACCCCAGGTCTCCGGGCGGATTGCCGCGGGGAAAGCCGATGTGACCGCCCTCTTCCGGTTGCTCAAGATAGACACAGTCGCTCACGTCCTTTTCCGTCGGCAGCGCCCAGCGCGGCAGGAAGGGATCGTTTTTGGCGTTTAAAAGCAACAGCGGTCTGGTGACGTTTTTGAGATAGCGCTTGGCCGAGCACAAGGTCCAATACTCCATCGCGCTCTTGAAGTGATGGATCGGCGCCGTGTAGACACTGTCAAAGTCGTAGAGCGTTTTGCAGCTCTTGACCTTGTTGATGTCAATGAGATCCGGGAAACGCTTGGCCTTGTCAATGAGCTTTTCCTTGAGCGTCGACAAAAACATCTCTTCGTAGAGCTTGTTGGCGCCACGGCTCATGATTTCGCTTCCGGCCACCAAATCCACCGGCGCACCGATCGAGACGGCCGCCGTCAGGAAGGACGCTTCCTGCGGGCGTTCGCCCATGTATTTGGCAATGTAGTTACCGCCGAGGCTCACGCCGACCGCATAAATCGGCGCCGTGATGAAACGTTCGTGAACCGTCCTCAGTATCCAGTCGCAATCGTCGCTGTCGCCGGCAAAGTACGCCCGCGGCAAACGATTGGGCAGACCGCCGCATCCTCTGAAATGCGCAACGACGCCTCGCCAACCGCATTTGACACACTCGTGCATCAGCGCTTCTGCGTAATGGCTGTGAGAATCACCCTCCAATCCATGGAAATGCACCAACACCGGCGCGTTGAGCTCCATCGGCTCCGGTTCCGACCAATCCAACACGATGAAGTCTCCGTCGGGCATATCCACAATTTCTCTTCGATACTGCACGTCGGGTCGCGGGAAAAAACGGGCGGGAACGATGGTCTGAAGATGCGCTCCGGGCAACCAGCGGGGAGCCTTGTAGTCGGATTGAAGCAGCGGCATCGCGCAAACAAACGCAAAAAAATTGACTCGATAACGTGACTGGCGAAATTGTTTTCGTCATCAGTCGCACCGAGGAGAAAACTTAACACGCGCTGACACAAAGGATGAATCCAGCATTTCGAATTTTCGTTTCGACTCAGAGAAAAAAATGTGACAATCTAAGCAAAACACCTGATCTTATTGGTGTTTTTGCGTTTGCACTTCGTCACAAGATCGAGTAGAGTAAGTCCCTGAGTCGGCCTGAAATACGAATCAGGCTCTGCTTAGAAAATCTGGAACTGCCTTTTTCAAATGCTTTACACGGCACGATTTTATTTCTTCTCCTTTTATTTCGCCCCCTCGGCGGAAGGAGTACGTGCGCACGCGTAACGCAAGCATTTGAAAGGTACTGCCAGCCGCCGGGAACGCAAAATCCGGCGGCTTTTTCGTACCGGGTTCTGCGTAATCAAGCCTCAGGCTCGCCGGCACAGACCGAACGACAAAATCCGATACCAAGGGAGATAGACATCATGCGCTACACAACCGACGACCTTCGCATCAAAGAGATTCGCGAACTGACGCCTCCGGCTCATCTCATTCGTGAATTCCCCTGCGAAGAGCCGTTCGCAAGAACCGTTCACGGCGCCCGAATGGCCGCTCACGAAATTCTGCACGGTCACGACGATCGACTTCTTGTAATCGTCGGCCCCTGCTCGATTCATGATCCCAAGGCTGCAATGGAATATGCGCAAAAGCTCAACGAAGAGCGTCGACGCTTGGCAGGCGACCTTGAAATCATCATGCGCGTTTATTTCGAGAAGCCCCGTACAACCGTCGGTTGGAAAGGTCTGATGAACGACCCGGATATGGACGGCAGCTGCCGCATCAATCACGGATTGCGCATCGCCCGTGAACTGCTGTGCGACATTGTGGCTCTCGGCCTTCCCACCGGCGTCGAATACCTGGATATGATCACGCCGCAGTACATTGCCGATCTGGTGAGTTGGGGAGCCATCGGCGCACGCACAACCGAATCTCAGTCACATCGCCAGCTTGCCAGCGGCCTTTCCTGCCCTGTCGGTTTCAAAAACGGCACCGACGGCAACATCAAGGTCGCCGTTGACGCCATCGGCGCCGCCGAACACTCCCACTCATTCCTGTCGGTTACCAAGGGCGGCATCTCGGCCATTGTCACCACGACCGGAAACGAAGACTGTCACATCATTCTCAGAGGCGGAAAAGAGCCCAATTACGACGCCCAAAGCGTTGCCAAAGCCTGTGAGATGCTCAAGGCCAACGGCCACCGCGAAATCGTAATGATTGACGCTTCCCACAGCAATTCCCACAAAATCTGCCGCGAACAGATCAATGTGGTCAACAACATCTGCGAGCAAGTTTCCGGCGGCAACAGTTCGATCATCGGCGTCATGATCGAGTCGAACCTCGTCGAAGGCAACCAGAAAATCGAACCCGACAAGCCCCTCGTCTACGGCCAGAGCGTCACGGACGCCTGTCTCGGCTGGGACGACACGGTCGTTTTGCTCAATAACCTGGCTCACGCCGTCCGCGATCGACGCAGCCGTCTCCAGTAATCGGTACGTTCGAAAAAAAATTCCCCCGGCCAGCTTGAACTGTCCCCAGAAAGCGAGACACTTTCTGGGGACATTTTTATGAGCAAGAAAATTTCTGCGGAAATCCGCCACCAAGTTTTGTTGTTGCTTCGGCAGGGCGCACGCGCTCAAAGCATCGCCACCCAGCTCCGTCTCACTAAAAGTTGGGTGCAGCAATGCCAATATCGCTTTGACCTTGGCGATCTGACTTGGCTTGATCCCACGTATCGCTCGTTAGTGACTCCTGAGCTTGCCTTACGTGCTGTCCGAGAGTATGAGATTTGCCGCAATTACGCCCAGACCGCACGCGTCTGCAACATTTCACCTTCTGACGTTTACCGCTATGTCCAAAATATGGCAAAGTGGGGAGTACCGTTGTTACCCTGTAGACAGCCGTCTGCGTCGACGAAGCTTGCCATGAAGACCTCCTCCTGCGCCAAAATTCCTGTGCCCGTCAAGAAACCCAAAACGTTAAAGTCAGCCGAACGCATGCTCGAAGAGCAACGCATTGTATTGGAGAGCTTGCTGGAATCGATGAACAAGCACCTTGGTGGTACTGAAGGCTCAAAAAAAAAGATTTCATCATTGACGATGCAATTGAGACAGCACATCGCCGCGGGGTACCCGTTGCCCGATCTTGCCGATTCACCCATACCAGCCGGAGCTCCTTTTATCGTCGTGTTGGAAACCCTGGCAAACGAGTGCAGGAAGATCAGAAACTCCTGGATCGAATCAGAATTCTCCAAGAGCACCACCAAGGACGATACGGTGTCCGACGAATGACGGCTGCATTGCGTACAGACGGTCATAAGCGTAAACCTGGTCACAATCAGGTTGCACGGCTCATGCGAGAGTATGGGTACTCGGCCGTGATTCGACGCGCCAACAACTACAAGGTATGCGTGAAAAAAGGACGATTACCGGACGGAACCGTCCTGGAAAACACGTTGGATCGCCAATTTGAGCAACCCAAGCCTCGTAGCGCCTTTGTTACGGATGTGACCTATATCCCTGTCAAGGAAGGTTGGCTGTACGTCTCCCCCGTCATGGATCTGTGCACGCGGGAAATTGTGGTTTGTGAGATGAGTACGTGCCAGAACTTGGCACTAGGCATGAAGACGCTACAGGAATTGTCCAGGGTTGTTACGGGAGCTGTTGTCTTGCATAGCGATCAAGGGACGCTTTATACCCATTGCGCCTTTCGCAGGGCTGCCGAAGATCTTCTTGTCAAACAAAGTTATTCCCGCAAAGGCAATTGTTGGGATAATGCAGTGATGGAGGGGTGGAACGGTACCTTGAAAACGGAGTGGCTTTACCATCCGGATAACCGTTATCACAAGAACCTTCTGACGGCTGACGAGGCCAAACGGGAAATTCTTGAATATTGCAATTACTACAATGAGGAACGCATCCAAGCCAAATTGAACTACCGTTCTCCTAAGCAATATAGGGAAGCGGTAGTTCGACAGGCCTGAACGCCCGATTGATCAAAAATCTGTCTCGCAAAGTGGGGACAGTTCAGCTTTCGATTCTGATCGGGGGATTTTTTTCTTTCGTTAATCGGTTCCCTTGGCGCGGTCTTCGTAGAACTTCTTCTTCCAGGCGGCAAACGTGCCTTCTTCCAGAGCCTTTCGCATTTCCGCCATGATCGTGGCGTAGAAATGCAGATTGTGGATGGAATTGAGGCGTGCGCCAAGAATTTCGTTCACCTTCTGCAGATGGTGCAGGTAAGCGCGGGTGTAGCCGCGGCACGTTGCGCAAGTGCAGGAGGGATCGAGCGGACGGGTGTCGTTCTTGTGCTTGGCGTTGCGGATCTTGATGTCGCCGTAACGGGTAAAGAGCCAACCGTTGCGGGCATTACGCGTGGGCATCACGCAGTCAAACATGTCGATGCCGCGCGAAACGCCTTCAACCAAATCCTCGGGCGTTCCCACCCCCATCAGGTAACGAGGCTTGTCTTCGGGCATCTGGTGCACGATGGCATCCATGATGGCAAGCATCTTTTCTTTCGGTTCACCAACAGATAAGCCACCCAAGGCGTAACCGTGGAAACCGATTTCCTTCAGGCCCGCAAGCGACTCTTCGCGCAGTTTCGGGAACATGCCGCCCTGAACGATGCCGAAAAGCGCATTGGGATTTTCGAGGCGATCGAATTCCTCGCGACTGCGCTTGGCCCAACGAAGAGACAGACGCATCGAATCGGCCGCTTCCTTTTCGGTCGCGGGACGATCGCCGATCATGTAAGGCGTGCATTCGTCAAACTGCATCACGATATCGGAATTCAGAACCTTCTGAATCTGCATCGAGACTTCAGGCGTCAAAAAGAGCTTGTCGCCGTTGATGGGCGAAGCAAAGCGCACGCCTTCCTCAGAAATCTTGCGCAATTGACCAAGGCTAAACACCTGGAAACCGCCCGAGTCGGTGAGAATCGGGCGATTCCAGTTCATGAAGCGATGCAGCCCGCCGTGCGTGGCAATGACATCAAGCCCGGGGCGAAGCCAAAGATGGAACGTATTACCGAGGATGATCTGACTGCCCATGCCTTCGAGTTCGTCAGGCGTCATCGCCTTGACGGTACCGTAGGTACCCACGGGCATGAACACCGGCGTTTGCACCACACCGTGATTGAGCGTCATTACGCCGCGGCGCGCCGCTCCTTCTGTTTTCAATACTTCAAACTGCAGCGCCATTGTTGTTCTCCGTTTCGTTGTGGTGGCGGGTTCTTTCCAGGAAACAGGCGTCGCCGTAACTGAAGAACCGATATTTTTCATCGATGGCGTGTCGATAAGCCTGCATGATGCGCTCCTTGCCGACCAATGCCGACACAAGCATCACCAGCGTCGACTTGGGCAGGTGAAAGTTCGTCACCATGGCGTCAATGACCTTGAAGCGATAGCCCGGCGCAATGAAAAGTCGCGTATCCATCGTACCCGCTTCAACCGTTCCGTCGTCTCGCGCCGCCGATTCGATCGCTCGCAGACTGGTGGTGCCCACGGCCACCACACGGCGACCTTCGCGCTTGGCCTGATTGATCGCATCTGCACACTCTTGGCTCATTTCAAACCACTCGGCGTGCATCTGATGCTTGGAGAGATCCTCCTCACGCACCGGCTGGAATGTGCCCGCGCCCACGTGCAGCGTCACGAAAGTTTCCTGCACGCCCAGGTCGCGCAGATCTTTGAGAAGCTCCTCGGAAAAATGCAGGCCCGCGGTCGGCGCCGCAACGGCCCCCGGATACTTGGCGTACACCGTCTGATAGCGGCCTTCGTCAGCAGCCTGTGCGTCGCGCTCAATATAAGGAGGCAACGGAACCTTGCCCACGGCATCGAGAACGGTCAGCGCCGGCGCATTGAATGTGAGCTCAAAAAATTCGCCTTGACGTCCGCCCACAACGGCTTCATAGGAAACTGCGTTTTCACCCGTGAAGATCAAGCGGGAACCGGGCTTGGGCTTTTTGCTTGCGCGCAGCATGCTGATGACGGTGTTTTCGCCGGTCACTCGTTCGATCATGGCTTCAATGGCGCCGCCAGTTTCCTTGACGCCGCGCAGACGAGCCTTGATTACGCGCGTGTTGTTCATCACGAGCAAATCACCGGGGCGAAGCAAATGCTTGAGATCCGTAAAAACAAGGTCTTCGATCACGTCGTCGCTCACATGCAGCAAGCGGGAAGCCGTGCGTTCGGCAAGCGGAAACTGAGCGATCAGTTCAAGCGGGAGATCGAAGTCGTAGTCGGACAGATGTTGTCCGTTGAGATAGGAAGGATGTAAATCGACTGTCATTTTGGCTTTACCGGCCAGAAATTAGAAATTGATAAGGAGCCCGCATTGTACAGAGACGTTTGACTTTGTGCTTGTTTTTCCTTGATTTTTTAGCACATCCGCCTTTTGCCCGCACCCAAACCTGCTGAGAAAGCGTTACGGACTGATTGTCTCAAAGAACGGCAGACAATTCGACGGCGACACGACGTGAATCGGGCAATTCGGATACGCTTCTCGAAAGTCCTTGCCGCCACTGTCTTTCTTGTGAGGATTTAGTTTGCACTCGAAAGCTTCGAGCTTGTTATCTTTTGCTTCAATAAAATCAATTTCTCGACTGTATTCAACAGCCTTTTCTTTGCCGGCTACCTGGCGCGTTCCACGGATTCGCCAGAAGAACTGACGAGTGAAAGTTCTTTCGAGATCATGCTTCTTGAGCCGCTCCATGAAGAAGAAGTTCTCCCAAAGCGCACCGGCGTCCGCACGGGCCGAAAAAGGCGTGAAGTCGTTCAAGATAGCATTGCGGATGCCAACGTCACAAAAGTAGATTTTCTTGCCTTTTTTCAGTTCATTACCCAAATTACGAGCAAACGAAGGTACGCGCCGGATGATGAAGCACTTTTCAAGAATATCCAAGTACCGTTCAATCGTCGGACTGCTCAATTTTGTTTCGCGCGCCAGATTGTCATACGAAACCTCCTGACCTACGTTCTGAGCTAACAAATAGACGAGATTGTGGAGATTCGTCGGGCTTCTGACCTGGGTAAGCGCAAAAGCGTCCTTGTACATCAGATCTCCGACAAAATCCATCAACATTTCGACAGCGTCGTCCGGGTTCAGCACATTATCAGGAAACATTCCGTAAACAAGGAATTGTCCAAATGATCCTGAACATACCCCCAGCCAAACTCCCGAGCAAGTTCACTCGCTGAAAAAGGCCAAAGCTGTCGATTTACAAGGCGACCAACAGCCGATTCTCGAACGCCTCTCGCAAGGTCGAATGAAGACGAACCTGTCAAAAAGAGTTTTGTGCGCTGGTTGGCATCAACCAGTATTTTGGTAATCAGCCCAATGTTCGGTACGCGCTGAGCTTCATCAATGACGATGGTATCTGCACTGTTCAGAAAAACATCAATGTCCCCACCGGACTCCAGTCCCTGAAGAATACGAACATCGGCAGCTCGATCTGCATTGAGCAGTCGAAGCTTTCCTGCTTCCGGCCCGAGTAAGGATTTCACCAGCGTTGTTTTTCCGGCACGACGAGGTCCGTAAATCACAACAGCTTTGGGCGGCATCGCCGGCAGGATTAAATTGGCAAGGTCACGCGGGATTATATTTTTCTTAAGTTGGATAACCATACTTGGGAAATTTAGCAAAATTTCCCAAGTATGGTTATGGAAATTTTTAAATAAAACGACAAAAGATCCAATCCATAGCCTCACGTTAGTAAACAACCCGCGACTAATGTCGCAGGCTTTGCAACTATCACATTCGTAATGTCGCATTAGGCCTGTTTACGTC